>Ga0180431_10000374_pt1 | contig 64559 bp, 57 predicted proteins | sample SS_ome_11_FD_132459 | JGI IMG/M metagenome (GOLD analysis project Ga0180431, IMG submission 132459) | Hypersaline lake sediment archaeal communities from the Salton Sea, California, USA - SS_1_MS_1 metaG | ecosystem: Environmental > Aquatic > Non-marine Saline and Alkaline > Hypersaline >... | reverse complement strand
AGGAAATCTAAAAAACAACCCATTTTCCCAAATATTGTGTGTCTCAACTCCCGGATTTTTCGTTCCCTTTTATCATCGCTAAGGAACCCGATCCTTTTCTTCTTCATTTTTAGAACAGCAAAGTCTGTGCCATATTTGTTTTGTTTGCTAACATATTGAAAAAGAATAGATTAGGATTGCAGCATGCGTATTGCACTCAGAAAAATATCCAATAATCTGGAGAGAATCCAATTTATTGGATTTTTTCAGGCCACCCTCACTCCGGTCATTCATGCCCCCCAACTATCAGTCTTCTGTTTTCCTGCTGCCGGTTTTCAGTCCTACACGTGATTATGCTCTTGCTTTTAACAACTCTTTTCTGTTAAACGCGTACTAGATTGTAAGTACAAAAAATTGGATAAATTGATGCGCTTACCACAAAGATTCAGAACTGGAGATAATCATGCGATTATTTGAGATGCTTGTGCTGATTGCTTTATTCGCATCTGTGATGGGTTTTTTTATCCCCAGAAAGAACAGACCTCGTTTTTTAGTCTTTCTTCCCGCTGCGGCGGCTGTGTTCGCTCTCGTTCATATCGTATTGGAAGGCTATCGATTTCAGATGGCGCCCGCGTATATCTTGACAGGCACTCTTTTGGTGATCTTCTTTTTTAGGATTAGGAAAAGGGCTGAAAAGCCGAAACCGGCATCAAAAGGGCTGAAGGTCCTCAGGATCGTCACCCTGTTCTTGGGATTCTTGTTTTTTGCGATAGCTGTGCTCCTTCCTGCTCTCATGCCCATTGTCAATCTTCCCCAACCCAGCGGTTCCTTTTCAGTCGGAAAGACCTCATTTCATTTTGTTGATAAAAATCGTCTTGAGACATTGACAGAGGATCCGGGTGATTACCGGGAATTCGATGCTTATGTCTGGTATCCGGCAGATCCATCAAAGGGATCAGAAGTGCTGCCTTACAAGATACATCAACCGCGAGTCGGGTCGATTCTGGGCGCAGGCCCAGATCCTGCTCCCGCAGGTCCTCCAGATTTTGTCTTTTCCCACCTCAAATACATGAAATCGAATGCCCATCCAGATGCTCCGGTCGCCTCCAAAGCCGGGCCTTTTCCTGTCATCGGCTTCTCCTGCGGCTTTTTGAGTGATCCGGATGAGTACCAGCTTCAGTTTGAAGAGCTGGCCAGCCACGGCTATATCGTCTTCAGCCTCAACCAGCCCTATGAGTCCCATTCTGTTGTCCACGCCGATGGCCGTGTGGTCCCCTTTGCACCCTTTCATGCCGAAGAATTTCACAGGTGTTCCAAAACAGCGCTTCGTCTCTGGGAGAAGTTTGCCGAAACGCCGGATGCAGAGGAACGGAAACTTATCACCAGGGAGATTCTCGAGGCCGAGACCTTTATGGATCGAGTTTTTCGCATCCGTACAGCCGATATGCAGCATACTGTCAACGAATTGATTGAGATGAATGCGGGGACAAGAAGCAGCCTCTTTCGCGGTCGGCTGGATTTGGCCCGGCTGGGTGTCTTCGGACACTCTGGTGGCGGGGCTGTGGCCGGGCAGTGTTGTGTCACGGATCCGCGTTTCAAGGCCGGTGTCAACATGGACGGCTTTCAATTCGGTGACGTGATTGACGGCGAAGTCCACCAGCCCTTCATGTTCATGTACTCCGAGCAGTTTACGGAGGCCAATGCCGCGATGATGGAGAGTTTCAAAAACACGATCTATGTTTGCACTATCAATGGCAGTCTGCATATGGATTTCTCCGATAATCCCTTTGTGCTTCCCATCACAAAAAGGATGGGAATGTCAGGAAAAATCCCTGCCAAACGCATGACGAACATCACCAACAGCTATCTCCTTTCCTTTTTCGACAAGCACCTCAAAGGCAAACCCTCATCGCTTCTTGACGGCCCCTCTGGAGATTTCCCCGAAGTCTCCATAAAAATATGGGGATCAGACCTTGATTAGTTTAATAAGCCCCGCTTAGCGTTCATAGACTTGCGATATCGTCATATTCGGATTGCCGTACCCGCCGAAGTTTGACTGCGATAAAAGCTCAAGATCCCGCTGGAAGCATATCCAAAACCGTGATACAAGACAATGATGCAGCAGCTGGTAGCGAGTCGTTGTCTGTGTGAGGCGCATAGAGTGGGTGGCGGGGTCTTCGCCGAACACAGATAGTGAATCGCCAATAGACCTCTGAATCTATTAACGAACATGAACACGGTTTTGGAAATGCTGATGATCCGGCGGGGAGCCTTGACTTGTTTTTAACAAAATCATATGCTTTGGAGTCAATTCATCTGCGGAAGGAGGCATAATGAGCGAGGACAAGAAGCCGACCATAAAAAAAATCAAATCCACCGGTCTCATGCGAAAAATCATGGCCGATTACTTCTACGAGATGGACAAAGCCCATAAAGAAGGATCCCCGAAGATTGCCTGGTGCACCAGTGTGGGGCCTGCCGAGCTCTTGCTGAGCCTTGGATTTCTCGTTTACTACCCGGAAAACCACGGCGCTATGCTCGGGGCAACCCGGACGGCCATGGATTATATTCCTGTCGCCAATGCCGTCGGCTATTCGCCCGATATATGTTCTTACCTCACCAGCGATGTCGGTTCTTTTCTGAAAAAAGAAACGCCTCTCTCCAGGGCCTATGAGGGAATCGAGGGTGTTCCACTTCCCGATGTTCTGGTCTATAATACGAATCAATGCCGGGATGTCCAGGACTGGTTCAACTGGTATTCGAGGGAATTGAATGTGCCGGCAATCGGCATCACAACCTACAGGAATATCGGAAAGATCACCAAAGATCATCTCCAGAGTATAGCCAAGCAGATTGAAGACCTTATTCCGTCCTTGGAAGAGATCTCCGGCAATACATTCGATTTGGATAAATTCAAGCATGTTTTAGGTCTTTCCTATGACTGCACCGAGCTTTGGAAAAAGGTTCTGGAAACCAACATGTCTATTCCTGCTCCCATAAGTTTTTTTGATGAAACGATTCATATGGCGCCGGCCGTAGTGCTGCGGGGCACGGAAATCGCGATAGAGTACTACAAAGCTCTGCTCGAGGAATTGGAAGAAAAAGTTGCGGCCAAAGACGGGGCTGTGGAGGGCGAAAAATTCCGGCTCTACTGGGAGGGCATGCCCATATGGGGAAAGCTACGAAACCTGGCCGAGTTTTTCATCGAGCTGAAAACGGCGGTGATTGCCTCCACCTACTGCAACAGCTGGATTTTTGACTCCTTCGATCCCGAGGATCCGTTCATGAGCATGGCCAAAGCCTACACGGAAATCTTCATTGTCAGGGATGAGAATTTCAAAGAAAGATACATCGAAACAATGGTTAACCAATACAGCTTGAACGGTCTCCTGTTTCACGATGCCAAAACGTGTCCGGCCAACTCGAACAACCGATATGGAATGCCCGAGAGGCTGTCGGAAAAGCTGGGCATACCAACCTTGACCATAAACGGCGATCTGAACGATTTGCGCTGCTACTCTGAAGAGCAGGCCAAAACCAACATTGAGGCTTTTGTCGAACAGCTTGATGCGTGATTGGCTTATTTGAAACGTCAAAGGGAGCCATTTCGAATACTTGGTATATTGCATAATTGCCCTCTGGGAGTCAGTTTCCGTCCATGTGCGCCGTATAGGGAGGGTGGTGGGGTCTTCGGCAAATAGGAATGGAATCTCAAGCTGAAATCGAAAAAATGTTTGCTTCCTTTGATCTGTTGATGTAATTTGTCTGTACTGCTTTGCCATTCCGTACGAAAACGATATTGATAAAGCAGAATCCTCATAAATGATGAGTGAAACGCATTTTGCAGGTGTGGATGTCGGTGCATCCACGACCAAGGCCGTAATCATCGATGTCACATCCAAAGTCTTCGGCCACGCGGTGACAAATTCCGGGGCGGATTTTGAAGGGGCATCGAACAATGCTTTTCAGGATGCCCTCCACATGGCGGGCAATCTCTCAGCCAGCAGTGTTCGAGTCGTGAGCACAGGATATGGCAGGCGGAATGTCCCCTTTGCCAATGCGACGAAAACTGAGATCAGCTGTCACGCCAAGGGCAGTTACCATAATTTTCGCAAAGCCCACACCCTTATCGACATCGGCGGCCAGGACAGCAAAATCATCAAAATTGATAATAAAGGCAAAAGAATCGGATTCAAGATGAACCGCAAATGTGCCGCCGGCACCGGGGCCTTTCTTGAAGAGATCGCCTCCCGGCTTAAAATTCCGGTCGAAGAGCTAAATGAATTGGCCGAAGCGGCAAAAAAGGAGGTTCCCCTCGGAAGCTACTGCACTGTGTTTACCGCCACAGAGCTCTTGGCCAAAATAAGGGAAGGGGTCGAGGTGAAAGATCTGATAAGGGGAATTTTCGGCTCTGTTATCAAGCGGGCCTTTGAAATGGACCCTCTCGAGGGGGATATTGTCATGAGCGGGGGAGTGGTGGCCCACAATTCATTTCTGGTGGTCATGTTCGAGGAAAAGCTAGGCAAAAAAATATTTGTTCCGCCCCTCCCGCAATTGACGGGCGCCTTGGGGGCAGCTCTATTTGCCCGGGATGTCGATCAATAAAACAAGAAACCGAAGAATAAAAAATAAAAATAATGAAAGAATTAACGTTAATGGGAACAGATAATTGTAGGAATAAACCATTAAAGATAAAAAAAACAGGAACGAATACGTAAGGAGGACAAAATGCTCGATGCCTTGTTCAAACCCAGATCCGTGGCCATTATCGGAGCGTCCAACAATCCCTTGAGTATCGGCCACATCGTCATCAAAAACCTGGTGGACCATGGATTCAAGGGACCCATATATCCCATCAATCCCAAATCAAGCTATATCAAAAGTTTTAAAGCCTATCCCTCTGTCGAAGATATTCCCGATGAGATCGACCTGGTGAATATCTCCATCAAAAACACGATTGTTCCCTACGTGCTGGAGGCCTGCGGAAAAAAGGGCGTGAAGTTTGCGATCGTCCACACAGCCGGGTTTAAGGAGGTGGGGGAGGAAGGACTCCAACTGGAAAGGCAGATCGTGGAGATCGCCCATAAATACGGCATGCGGATCTACGGTCCGAACTCTCAGGGCATCCAGAATTCCGATCCGGACGTTTCGGTGTATGCCAATTTCACCTTTGTGCCCATGTTCCCGGGCAACATCTCCATCGTCGCGCAGAGTGGAGGTGTCGGCGAAACTCTCAAGCTTCATCTCTACCGGATCAATAAAGGAATACGCATGTACTCCAGTTTCGGAAACGAAGCCGACGTGAGCATGAACGAAATCATCGATTACTACGGCTCTGATGAAGGCACCAAGGTCATCATGGCCCACATCGAAACGCTGAAAGATCCGGCTGGATTTCTAGAGGTGGCCAGGCGGGTGGTTCCCAAGAAGCCGATCCTGGCTTTAAAAACAGGAAAGACCTCCGAAGGCGCCGTGGCTGTCGCTTCGCATACCGGAACACTGATGGAACAGGACACACTCACCGATGCCATCTTCAAACAGGCGGGCGTTCTTCGCTTTCAATCCCAGCAGGATATGATCGATGCCGCGGTGGCTTTTTCCAATCAAGCCGTTCCAAAAGATAACAGGGTGGTTATCGTCACCAACACCGGCGGACCGGCGATTATCGCAGTTGATGAATGTATTTCCGCCGGTCTCAAGCTGGCTAAGCTGAGTGCCAGGACGAAAAATACCTTAAAGAAATTGGTATTCCAGGAGGCCATTGTCTCCAATCCCGTCGATGTGGTCGCCACCGCTGGGCCCGAACAGTACGGCGGGACTGTCGAAGCGCTGCTCAAGGACAAGAACATCGATTCCATCCTCCTCGTTTTTGTCACCGCTCCCTTTGTCGACTGTGAAGGCATTGCCCGGAAGCTCGGGGAACTGGGAAGAACGTCCGAAAAGCCGATTGTCTGTCAGGTGATAACGATCGAGAAATGGGAGGAGGTCATCCGGCTCATCAGGGAGAGCGGAATCCCGGTCTATGACTTTGCCGAAACCGCAGCCCGAACTCTCTCCGCCATGACCCGATACGGTCAGTTTGTCCAGAAAGAGACACCGACCTTCAGGACCTTCAGGAAGGAAAAAAAGAAAGCAGAAGCCATCTTGAGCAAACATAAGGGCAAGGAAAAATTTCTTAGTCAGGGAGAGGTCTTCGACCTGCTGAAGTGCTATGGGATTCCAGCCGCCAAAACGCTGAAAGCCAAATCCAAGAAAGACCTGATACATGCGGCTCAAGATATCGGCTACCCCCTGGCCTTAAAAGTGGATGCGGAAAGCATTGTGCATAAATCCGACGTTGGCGGCGTGGCTCTCGGAATCAAGGATGAGGCGGCACTTCTCTCTGCCCATGCAAAGATGGCGAAAAAATTTGCCGAGGCCAAGCCTTCCTTTGTCCTTCAAGAGTACATACAATCAGGAAGAGAAGTGATCATGGGCTCGAAAGGCAATGAAGGGCTTGCGCCCACCATTATGTTCGGTTTGGGCGGGGTCTTTGTTGAAGTGCTCAAGGATGTCGAGTTCCGGCTGGCGCCCCTTTCCGAAAGGGATGCCCTGGAAATGATATCAGCGATCAAGGGATTCCCCATCCTGAAGGGCACGCGAGGGGAAAAGCCTGCTGATGTCGATGCCCTGATAGATATTCTCATTCGTTTTTCTCAACTCGTCACAGATTATCCTGTGCTGGATGAAGTGGATTTGAATCCGGTCTTTGCCTTCCCCAAAGGAAAGGGCGCGGCCGTTGTCGATGCCCGTATGAAAGTCAAAAAAATGTAATTCAAGCTGGTTTCAGACGGCTTGAGTTTGACCATAGCCATGAACTGGATACCTCTCAGCATTGTCATTATTTACATTATCCTTCTATTCGGCATTACCTGGCTCACACGTCGCCTCAGCAAGGGCGGAATGATTGCCTATCTCCTGGCCGGAAGAGGACTGCCTTTTTGGGTGGTGGCACCCCTTTTGACCGGTCTTGCCATTGGAGGGGCTTCGACGATTGGTGTGGCCGAAAGGGCTTATAATTCTGGGTTAGGAGCGGGTTGGTACAATGCAGCCTGGGCAGCGGGCGCTATCCTGGTCGGGCTGATTGCCGCGAAGCGTTATCGGAATTTGGAGATCACCACCATTCCCGAATTTTTCGAGCAGCATTACAATGTCGCCGGCCGTGTCATCGGCGTGCTCGGTCAATTGCTTCTCCAGATCGTGATCACTTCTCTTCAGTATGTGGCCGGGGGAGCCATCCTTTCCTCTCTGCTTCCGGATGTGTTCACTTTTCAGACAGGCATGCTGGTCACAGCCGTGGTCTTTGTGGGTATCACCCTGATCGGAGGATTCTGGGCAGCGGGGCTGACCAACATCATTAACGTGATTTTAATCTACGTGGGTGTTCTCCTTGGTGCTGTGTTGGCTGTGAACAAAGTGGGCGGTTTGACCGAGCTCATGGCCAAGCTTCCTGAAGGCAATCCTGGATTTGATTTGGGGGCCATCGGATGGAGTATGGTGGCAGCCTGGTTTTTGGTCATGTGCACCATGACCTTTTCTGTCCAGTCAGTGGTCCAGATAAGTTTTGCCGCGAAATCGGCCAAATCGGCCCGCAGTGGATTTCTCCTCGGCGGGTTGATCATACTGCCGGTTGGGTTTATAAGCGCGGTCATCGGCCTGGCTGCGGCTGTGCTTCATCCGGGCATCATTCCGACCGAGGCCTTGCCTCGGACTGTTTTGGGTTTGAGTCCTATTGTGGCCGGTCTGGTCCTGGCCGGGCTCTGGGCGGCCGATGTCTCGACCGCTTCGGCCCTTCTGGTCGGGAGTGCCACTCTGGTGGTCAGCGATTTCATCAAAAGATTTCTCAAATCCGATCTGACAGAAAGAGAGGAAAAAATCATCTCCCGTCTCTCGGTTTTGGTGTTGAGCCTCTTCACCTATGTATTGGCCGTGTCGGTCAAGGGTATTCTGCGGACTCTGCTCATCGGGCTTACCCTGACTACGGCCTACACGCTGATCATGCTGATGAGTCTATTCTGGCCAAAAATATGCCGCCGGTCTCATGCCACATGGACCCTGCTGACAGCCATGGCCGCGCTGGCTTTATGGCAATTTGTTCCGCAGCTCTCGGCTTTTTTTAGGGATCTGGGGATTCCACACCCAATTTTCTTCTGCTGGATGGTCAGCCTTGTGACATTTTTCATGGTTGCCGTCATTGATAAAAGACGCATTAATCCTTTGAACACAAATCAGGGAAAAAATTCTTGATTGGATAATATTGGGGACATGCACGTAGAACTTAAATCTTTGTAATAGCATACATATAAATAACTTAAAGCGAAGTCTTTCTTGTTGACTGAAATTTCAGGGCTTAAAAATGAGAGAGAGGTTTTCCTTGACAAAGGAGGATATTCTGATTATTTTGATACCAATAATGGTTACCAATACAGGGATTTTATGCAAATGCTTGGATGATTCGGACCTCTTTAGGAGGAAGGTCTATGGCTAAAACAAAAATGATTTGCCCATTTTCCGGGGAATTGTGCCGGGAGTGTCCTCAATACAGAGGACGGCATTACTACCTTTGTTTTTCCCGCAAATACAGGGGGCATTTGACCAGTGATGACAAGACGGAAGACACCGTTGTCCAGAGTCGAATTCCAGGGAAGCGCTTCGAAATTCCGCCACCTCTCAAGCCGAGCCCGACCTGGCTTGCTTTCAACGATTATCTGGAAAGGAAAGGCAAATGATAAAAGATTTTGTCTATCACAGAGCCAATACCTCTGAGGAAGCCTTGGACCTTCTTGACAAATATCGAGATGACTGCAAGATCATCTGCGGAGGCCAGTCACTGCTGATCTTGATGCGCCAGGGATTGGTGGCCCCCGCCAACTTGATCGATATCAAAGGTGTCAAGGATTTGGATTACATAACCTTTGATCCCGAGGAGGGGCTTAAGATCGGAGCCGTGACGACCCACAGAGCTGTGGAAAAATCAGAAATCGTTAAAGACAATTATTCTATCCTTATTGAGATGGAAAAGAACCTGGCCTCGGTCCAGACACGTAACTGGGGGACTTTGGGAGGCAATCTCTGTCATGGGGACCCAACGGGAGATCCGGCAACACTTTTTACCGTTCTGAATGGCTCTGTCAAGCTGGCCAGTAAAGAGAGGGAAAGAACGATTCCTGTGGAGGAATTTTCCATCGATTTTTTCGAGACAGTCCTGGAAGAAGGAGAGATGCTTCTCGAGATTCAGCTGCCGGTTATCCCACCGCGCACGGCTGTAGCCTATGACAAGTTCAATCTGATCGAAAACGATCAGGGGATCGTCGCGGCGGGCGTTTCGGTGACCGTTGACGAGAAAGGCTCTGTATGCCAGGAAGCAAGGATAGCACTCGGATCGGCAGCACCTGTTCCGATGAGGGCCAAGGCCGCAGAGGAACTGCTTAGAGGGAAAAAAATCGATGATGCCCTGCTCGATGCGGTCGGCCAAAAAGCCGCGGAGGAGGCCGATCCGGTGGCTGACATCCATGCCAGCGAGGAGTACCGACGGGATCTTGTCAACACCTTGACCAAGAGAATGGTCAGGAAAGCTTGGGAGCAAGCCAGAGCATTGGCTGGGGGGAAGGAGTGAGGCCATGGACAAGATAAAGCTTTGCATAACCGTCAACGGCGAAGATCATGAATGCTACATCAAGCCCAAGAAGCTTCTCGTTGAAGTCCTGAGGGATGAGCTGGGTCTTATGGGTACCAAAAGAGGCTGCAACACGGGTTCGTGTCATGCCTGCACCGTGCTCATCAACAGCGTTTCGGTGAAGTCGTGCTCTGTTTTGGCTGTGCAGGCTGACGGATGCGAGATAACCACGATCGAGGGATTGGCTGATGCGGCCGAACTCAGCCCTCTCCAGAGGTCCTTCCTGGATTATGGTGCCTTCCAATGCGGATTTTGCACATCGGGAATGCTGCTGACAGCCACCTCTTTCCTGGCTGAGAATCCAGAGCCAACTGAGCATGACATCAGAGAAGGCCTCCACGGCAACATATGCCGCTGCACGGGTTATAACAGCATCATCAGAGCCGTAAAAGCTGTGGCCGATGGCGGGTATGAGGAGGCAGCCGATGAGTAAGAAGTATCATGTCATCAACACCCCTGTCCATAACGTCGATGGAATTGCCAAAGTGACAGGCAGGGCCGAATACACCTTTGATGTCGTCCTGCCTCACATGCTTTATGGGAAAATATTGCGGAGCCCCTATCCCCATGCCAGGATCCTCAATATCGACACCAGCAAAGCGGAAAGCCTGTCCGGTGTTAGAGGTGTGGTTACAGGAAAAGATACCCTGGGAGTGAAGCAAGGAATCTGGCGGCGGTACAAAGAGCTCTGTGACGAGGAGATTCTGGCCCGGGAAAAGGTTCGCTATATTGGAGAGCCGGTGGCGGCTGTGGCGGCTGTGGATGAAGACACAGCAGAGGAAGCCCTCGACTATATTGAGGTGGAATATGAGTCCCTACCTGCGGTATTCGTACCTTTGGATGCCATCAAGGAAGGGGCCCCCCTCCTTCACGAGCAGGCGGAGCGGAACATCAATGTCACCCGGCATATCGAATGGGGCGATGTGGACGAGGGGTTCAAACAGTCAGACTTTATCAGGGAGGACTGGTTCCGGTGCTCCTCGCAGGCGCATGTCTGTATGGAGACCCACTGCGCGGTGGCCAGCTACACCCCAGATGGAAAATTGACAGTCTACACATCGTCTCAGTCCCATTACTATATCAAGGTTCTTCTGGCTGATGTGCTCGGGCTGCGGGAAAATGACATCCGGGTTATTTCCCGTTACACAGGAGGGGGATTCGGGAGCAAATTCGAACTGGACTCGGCTCAGTTCTGCAGCTCGGTTCTCTCCATGAAATTCTGCAAACCGGTCAAGATCGTCCTTACCAGAGAAGAGGAGTTCATGGCCACCAAGCGGCGCACGCCCATGTTTTATTATTTGAGAACAGGTGTTAAAAAGGACGGTCAATTCGTGGCCAAAGAGTCTCGGGTCTTCACAGAGGGTGGGGCCTACACCGCCATGGGCGCCACGGCCCTTTACCTGACGGGATTTTTCCAGGCATTCCCCTACGACTGGCCGAATTACAGGTTCGACGGCTACCGTGTCTACACCAACACCCCGCCCACCTCGGCCATGCGTGGTTTTGGGGCGCCCCAGGCGACTTTTTGCGCCGAAACCCAGATTGATATTATCGCCAAAGAATTGGGAATCGACAGAATCGACATCCGGCGCAAAAACGGGATGTACGCCGGCTATGAAGTTCCCGGCCAGGCCTGGATCCAGAGTTGCGGTCTGGACGAGTGCCTGGACAAAGTCGATGAGTGGATTAAGGGCAAGGGGGATCTCCCTGCCAATAACGGGATCGGCATTGCCGCCTACGGCTTCATGTCGGGGGGGATCTTTAACTGGTTTGACACGCCCTATGCCTTTTCCTCAGCCGTGGTTCAGGTGAATATCGATGGGAAAGTTGATCTCTTCATAGGATCGCAGGATATGGGGCAGGGCTCGAACACGACTTTGACTATGATCTGTGCCGAGGAATTGGGTGTCAATGTTCAAGATATCCGGCTTCACATGGGTGATACGGATAAATGTCCGGTCGACCTGGGGGCTTGGGGAAGCCGTGAAACTCTCATGCAGGGCAACGCGGTGAAGATGGCCGCAGCCGAGGTTAAGAAACAGATTCTTGAATTCGCGGCAGCCAAGATGTCACCGAACATCGTCTACGATCTGGACATCAAAGACGGATGGATTCATCTCATCGCCCGGCCTGAAAGGGGCCTGGCCTTCAATGATGTGGTCAAGGAGGCTATTCGGGGCCGGGATGGCCAGCCCCTGGTTGCCAGAGGCCATTACACGCCGCACAGGAAGGGCATGATCTCCCCGGCCTACAGCTTTGGCGTCCAGGCCATCGAGGTTGATGTCGATCCTGAGACGGGGAAGATCACGCTGAAGGACTGCGTAACCGCGCATGACTGCGGCCAGGTTATCAATCCTCTGGGTGTTCAAGGCCAGTTGGAAGGAGCTATCGCTATGGCTGCAGGCTATGGTTTTACTGAGGATCTTCCGATGGACGAAGGGAAAATTTTGAATCCAAATCTGGTCGACTATAAGCTCTTGAGAACGACGGAGATGCCCGAGACAACGGTTGTCGAAGTGGAAACCTATGAACCGGAAGGGCCTTTTGGGGCCAAGGAAGCCGGGGAAGGGTTGACCAATCCCACTGCCGGCGCTCTCGGAAATGCGGTCTTTGATGCGGTCGGTGTGAGCATCAACGAACTTCCTATTACACCGGAAAAGGTCCTGGAAGCCATAAGGGAAAAAGATAAACCCGAAACGAACAAGGAGGACTGAATTGGCATACAAATGTCCAGTCTGTGAAAAAATTTGGCCGGACACCATGAATTTGGCCCGTCATGTGTTCGGCACAGGAGATCAAGGCCATAAAGACTGGGTGAATTCCAAGGGGCTCAATTTCATCGAGCTCCTGCTCATCCAGACCATGGAACCAGGAAATAAAGGATACAAGACCTTAGCCGATCTGCTCGAGCGCGAAGCCGAGCAGATCGATTAACAATGCCAACAGATAGCGGAGGGAGACATGGTTTTTGAAGGCAAGATTAAGGTGAAGGCACCGATCCAGAAGCTCTGGGATACGTTGATGGAGGCAGAGACTTTGCGTGAGTGCATTCCCGGTGCGGAAAAAATCGAAAAGATGGATGAAAAAACCTATGACTGTGTCATCAAGCAAAAAGTGGGTCCGATTTCCGTGCGCTTTAAATTCAAGAACGAGCTGGTCAATATGAATCCCCCCAATCATGTGGAGATGCAGGGAAAGGGGGAAGACATCGGAAAAGCTGGGTATTTCACCCAGAAAACGGCCATCGACCTGAAAGAGCTGGAGGACGGTGAGGTGGAAATTGCCTACAACTGCAACGCCACTATCGTTGGCAAACTGGCCATGTTCGGAGACAGGATATTGCGGGCCAAAGCCAAGAAGGTGGAAGCCGAGTTCTCCAGTGCTCTCCGGAATAAGCTTCAAAGTCTGGAATAGCGGGCGATTTTTTATTTGTTGATAGAAATGTTTTTTTTCAGAAAAGGAAATGATTTTATTGAGGACTCGTAGTATAATCTTTGTCCAAATCAGGAAGTTTATGACCTTACGGCCTCGATGGAACAAAAGTTGAGACGGATGGAAAGGAGGAGGCAATGAATTTAGGGATAAAAAAATCACATCTTGGATTGATTCTCATCCTGGGCTCTTTCTGGGGTTTATCCGAAGCGGCCCTGGGAATGGGACTGCGGAGCTGCGCCTCTTTTGTCTCAGGCTCGATCATGACCGGTGTCGCCCTCTTCTTCATGGCTGCAAGTTGGGCCTCGACACGGAAGGTTATCAGTATCGGTTTGCTCATCCTCGTTGCCTGTCTTTTCAAGCTGGTTGACGCCTTCCTTCTCTCCCTTCCTGTGCTGCACGGAGCTGTGGCCAATCCGATCTTCGCCTTTATCATGGAAGGTGCGGCTATCGTTCTCTGTCTGTTTATTTTCAGCCAGAAACTTAAACACAAAGTCTATGGTCAGGCCTTTTTGGGAGGAATGGCGGCCCTGGTAGCCGTGAATCTCTTCCCGCTGGTGAAATTTGCCACAGGGATCCCAGCCTGTGTCGTTCCCGGCACCACTTATCCACTCTCACTGTATTATGCGCCCCTTGCCATTGCGCTCTCTCTCGTGACTGTTCCAGCTGGTATTTGGTTGGGCGAGCGAATAGAATCCTTCAGCGTGAATTTCCGGTTAGCGGTCTCTCCAGCGGCCTTAGCGATCTGCCTGGTTCTGATGACGATCCTGCGTCTCATCTAAATACATCTAATCTCAGGCTGATCCATCTGTGAAATTATAAATAAAGAAGTCGGAGGCAAGCAGGGAATTTATCCCTCTGTGAGGGATGAAATCCTTTTCAAGCATGACTTCTGGTCAATACAAAGGAGGAAAAATGGGTATAGACTGGTTGCTAAGGGATAAGGAGAAGAAAAACCATCTGCTTTGGGGCGACGACCATTTCGGCACCGAGCCGCCCTGCACGATGTACGAGAAAAAACCCGTACTTGATGCAGCGGGAAATGAAGTGGAAGGTCTTTACACGGCTTGGGTTACGCTCAACAATCCCGCGCAGTACAATTCCTACACCACGGAGATGGTCAAGGGTGTTATCGCCGGTTTTCAGAATGGCTCGCTTGACCGGAGCGTTGGGGCTGTTGTTTTTACCGCCGCGGGTGACAGAGCCTTCTGTACAGGTGGAAACACCAAGGAGTACGCCGAATATTACGCTGAAAAACCCAATGAATACGGCGAGTACATGGATCTCTTCAATGGAATGGTGGATGCCATTCTAATGTGCAAGAAGCCTACCATTTGCCGCGTGAACGGGATGCGGGTTGCCGGAGGCCAGGAAATCGGCATGGCCTGCGATCTCGCCATCGCTGCGGACACGGCCATTTTCGGACAGGCCGGACCCCGGCATGGATCCGCGCCTGACGGGGGGTCTTCGGATTTTCTCCCCTGGTTTCTGAGCATAGAAGATGCTATCTGGAACTGTGTGTCCTGCGAGCTGTGGAGTGCCTACAAGATGAAGCGTTTGGGATTGATCACTAAGGCTGTCCCGGTCATCAAGAAGGACGGGCAATTCATGCGCAATCCTTCGGTCATCATAGACAAATATGTCGATGACGGCGAGATCGTCTACGGTGAATTTGTCAGAGGTGAGGAGGGCAAAAAGGCTCGTGAATTTCTCAAAAAGGCTACAATCGATTTTGAGCTCTTGGACAAAGCGGTGAATGACGTTATCTGGAAATTCACCAATCTCTTCCCCGGCTGCCTGATTAAATCTATAGACAGCGTGCGGGCGAAGAAGAAGTTTTTCTGGGATATGCAGAAAAACTACAACCGGCACTGGTTATCTGTCAACATGATGACCGAAGCATTCCTGGGTTTCAACGCCTTCAACACCAAAAAGATCACGGGGAAAGATGTCATCGACTTTGTGAAATACCGGCAGTTGATCGCCCAAGGAAGGGATGTGGACGAGGCCTTCATGGAAGCCGTCCTTGCCACACCCGTTGATCCGAAAGAATAGAAGATTTCAACAGGACAGATTGAATTTACGAATATTCAAGGAGGGTAACTATGGATTTGGAAGGAAAAGTCGCTTTGGTGACCGGAGGCAGCATGGGCATCGGGACTTCTGTGTGTCTGGACCTGGCCAAAAACGGGGCTGAAGTGGCCCTGACCTTTCGCAAACACGGCGATGAGGCCCAAGCGATTGCTAAGGATATTGAAAGCATGGGACGCAAAGCAAAAGCCTATAAGGTTGACGTCTCGGATTTTGACGGAGTTCAGAGTTTGGTCGACGAAATTGTCACCGATTTCGGCCACCTGGATATCCTTATCAACAACGCCGGCATGAACTGGGATGGGGTTATCTGGAAGATGACTGAAGAACAGTGGGACAGGGTCATTGGTGTCGATCTCAAGGGAACATTCAACTTCATAAGAGCGGTCGCCCCTATTTTCAAAGAACAAAAATCGGGGAAAATCGTGAACATCACCTCCATCAACGGCATGCGCGGCCGGTTCGGTCAATCCAATTACACAGCTGCCAAGGCAGGGGCTATCGGCTTGACAAAAACGATCGCCAAAGAGCTGGGACGGTCTCAGGTCAATGTCAATGCCGTGGCGCCCGGTTTGATCGAAACGAAGATGATCACCAGCATGCCCGAGGATTTCAAGAAGAGTTCCAGAGCCGAAACCGTGTTTGACAGGTTGGGGACTCCGGAGGAGGTGGCGACAGTGGTGTCGTTCCTCTGTTCTGAAAAGGCGCGCCACATTACGGGCGAAGTGATCAAGGTCGACGGAGGGCAATACATCTAACCTGGCTTATTCATAAAAAATGCCGATGTTTTACCTATTACAAAAAATTCAGGAAATTGGCCTGACATTTCAGAAATTGTCAACAAAGCCTTACTGCAAGGACGGGTCGGGCCAGGCACCGGCTTTTTTTCCCCTAAGGGCGAACCGATCTGCTTCGTTGCGACGGGTTCGCGGTAGATCTCTACAGCTTCACCCGCCGCGCCTCGCATATCGGTTCGTGAATAATCCAGGCAATATAAAGACGTCTAGTACAAAAAGCTCATAAGGAGGTTATTCATGGACAAAGTCGGAATTATCGGAGTCGGACAGAGCAGGTTTGTCAGAGCCTATCCCGGATCAATCCGCGAGCTTGCTTTTGAAGGGTTCAAGGAAGCCATGCAGGATGCTCAGGTTTCCGTTCAGGACATCGATGCCTCGATCATCTGCTCTGCTCCAGAGTATGACAAACAGCGCTCCCCATCGGGAGTTTTTGCCGAATATTTTGGTCTCACGCCGCAGCCCACATTCTATCTCGAGACCCTATGTTCCTCGACCAGTATGGGGTTGCGGATGGCCTACTCGCTGATCAAATCAGGCCTTCACGATGTGGTCGCCGTGGTGGGATTCCAGAAGATGTCGGAAATCACTTCAGCCGAATCTCAAGAGAGAATGGGACGAGGGGCGGATATCCAGTGGGAAAGTCCCTTCGGGACGATGATGCCAGCCTACTATGCCATGTTCGCCCGGGCCCACATGGGCAAGTATGGCACAAACCCCGAAGACATGGCACTTGTGCGGGTGAAAGCCTCGACCTACGGCCAAATCAATGAAAAGGCCATGTACCGCAAAGAAGTGACAGCGGACATGTTTTCCGATCCTGAAAGCAGAATGTCCGGGCCTGTATCCAGCCCTATAAGGGTTGGGGATTGCTGTGCCAACGCGGACGGAAGCTCCTGTCTCATCGTAGCCAGTGAGGAAAAGGCCAAGGTCTTGAGTAAGAAGCCGGTATGGATCCTCGGACTGGGAGCTGCATCGGCCAGCGTGAACATGTCCGGCAGAGACCAGTTTACCGGACTTGCCGTTGCCCAGCAGGCTTCAGCTCAGGCTTACACAATGGCCGGCATAGAGCCCAAGGATGTGGATGTGGCCGAGGTTCATGATTGCTTCACCATATCGGAAATCTTGGCTTATGAGGACCTGGGATTTGCCAAGCCCGGCGAAGGACGGGAATTGATTCACAGCAAAGAAACCTACAAAGAGGGACGTATTCCGGTCAATGTGGATGGCGGACTTCTCTCCAAGGGGCATCCGATCGGCGCAACAGGGGGCTCTCAAATCAGAACGATCGTGCTCGAGCTCAGGGGTGAAGCAGGCGAGATGCAGGTCAAGGATCCGGAGATCGGTCTTGTCCACAACATAGGGGGCGTCGGCCTCTACGGCGTGGTCACTATTTTGGGGAGATAAAACGATGAGTGAGAAAAAAAAGAAAGAGATTGACGATCGCTTCAAAAAATTCGGAACAGTGAGTTTCACTTCTGTCACGCGCGTCAATGATTTTGTGGATTATCTGGAACAGGGCAAAGTCATGGCCACCCGCTGTCTGGATTGTGACCTCGAGTTTTTTCCTCCCCGGGCGGATTGTTACAAATGCCTATCCAGCAACATCGAATGGTTTGAGGTTGCGGGCGCAGGTAAGCTGGCCACGTTCAGCAAACTCAAGTATGCGCCGGTGGGATTCGAGGATGATCTTCCCTATTCCATCGCAGTGCTGGATTACGGGGATTACAAGATCTTTGGCCGGATTGCTTCGGATATCCCCGATGAGGAGATCGAGTTGGGGATGAAAATGGTGACAGTCGTCAACCAGCTCCCCAACGGCCAGTATAACTACGTGTTCAAAAAGGCTTGATTATTCAAAAGAAAATTTTGACGTTTTTATTGGAAGAGTTTTTATTGCTTTGTCGAAATTCCTTTACAATCCGGACGAGTCGATCTCACTGTATCTGCATTGTTGCGAAATATTCGAGCTGGAGCATTGTTGACCCACTTAGTCAAACAAAACCTCATGTGCCGGCACGTCGCTTCTTCGGAAACCTCGATTCGTGAATAACCTGGCTTTTCGTGCAGTAATGTATGGAGCGACACGTGTTTCGAAGGACACGTGATGGTTTGTGTCGAATTTTTTCGTGAAGCTTTAGTTTCTTGTGACATGTTTGAGGAGTGTGCGATAACATGAAAAAAACTGGATTTGTTATTTTGACTTTTATTCTTGGCTCCCTTCTCTATGCGCAAGAAAATCTCCTGGTCATAAAAAATGCGCGCATATTGACGGTGACCAAGGGAGTGATAGGAAAAGGGCACATCCTCATCCAGAATGGAAAAATTATCGATGTCGGGAGAGATATCAAGATCCCGAACAGTGCCCAAGTTCTGGATGCCGAAGGGACACTCATAACTCCAGGTCTGATTGATTCGCATTCGCATCTCGGGCTTGGGCCGAGCGGAGGCGTTACCGAGGACAACGAAGTCAGCAATCCCGTGACTCCTCACCTCAGAATCATTGATTCCATTCACCCGGAGGGCGTTCCTCCTCATAGACATTCCTTCCAACATGCCCTGTCCGAAGGTGTCACCACTATCATTGCTCGTCCTGGCAGCGGCAATGTGATCGGAGGCCAATCAGCCGCCTTGAAACTCCTAGGACAAACTGTGGATGATATGATCCTGGCTTTTCCCTGCGATATGAAAATGGCCATGGGTCGCAAAGGATATGGAGCGAAGGGAATGATGCCGGTAACAAAAATGGGAGTGGCCTATCTGGTGAGACAGGCTATGCTGGATGCCGAGGATTATAAGCTGGCTTGGCAAAAGTATGAACTCGAGAAAACAAAGACACCGGAGAAACAGCCGCCCAAACGTGACCTGAAGAACGAAGCAATGATGAAAGTCTTGAATAGAGAGCTGCCGGTGCATATCCATGCCGGTCAGGTAGACGATATAATGACAGCCGTCAGGCTTGGTGATGAATTCAATTTCTTCAAGCTTTCCATAGGACATGGGAACGAATCGTATAAAATTGCCGGCGAATTGGCCAAAAGGGGAGTTGTCGTTGTCGTAGGACCTCAGATGATTGTTTTTGATGATGAGGGCAACCTGATCAACCTGGCAGATTATCTGGTGAAGCATGGGGTTGAGGTCAATATCATGACAGACGCGGATGTTGTCCAGCAGGAGTTTTTACGATTTCAGGCGGCGCTCGCTGTGAAATATGGGATGGATCCGCAGGAGGCCCTCAAAGCGATCACGATCAATCCGGCCAAGTTGATCGGCATGGACAATCGTATTGGCAGCATCGAAAAAGGCAAAGATGCCGACCTTGTGATTTTTGATGGTGACCCTTTTGATATCCAAACCCGGGTGCTCAAAGTGTTCATCAATGGCAAAGTGGCTTTTCAGGCAGAAGGGGAAAAGGAGAAGGTGAAGTGAACCGGATCATGCGGCTGTTCATATTCATAATTTTCGTCCCCGTCTTGATTGGCGCATTCACAGGTGGATCAGAGAAGGAACATTTGGTTATCAAAGCCGACCACATCGTAACCATCAGTCAAGGTGAAATCAGCCCGGGAATGATACTCATCAAAGACGGAAAGATCGCGGAGATCGGGAAAGCCATCCCCTCACTTCCCGGAAATACGAGGGTCATTGATGTCACTCACAAGGATAGCTGGGTAACCCCGGGCTTGATTGAAGCACACACGACTCTGGGAGCTCGAAGCCGCTACGGAAGCTCCAACAGTGATGAGACCTCAAATCCCAACACGGCCCAGCTTTTCATCATTGACGGGATAAATCCCTTTGATAAGGGTATCACATACACACGAATGGCTGGAATTACGACAGCCATGATTTCACCGGGACGGCAAAATGTCATCGGAGGACAACCGGCAGTACTTAAACTGGTGGGTAAGACCATAAAAGACATGACACTCCTTTCTCCGGCCGGGGTCAAATTTTCTCTCGGTGAAGGCCCAAAAAACACCTATGGAAAAAAGGATCGTCTTCCCTCAACCCGTATGGGAAGCGCTTTTGTCATACGGAAAGCTTTGATTGACGCTGAAGAATACGCCCGAAAACAGGGAGCATTTTTGAAAAAGCAAGCAAAAGACAATAAGGCCATGCCGCCCAAACGCGATTTACAGAAGGAACCCTTGGCCAGACTGCTGAACCGGGAGTTGACGGCATTCATCGAATGTTACCGTGTTGACGATATCATGACAGCCCTTCGGATTGTCGATGAGTTCGCATTAAAGGCTGTCCTGATCGGATGCACGGAAGGGTACAGGGTAGCAGAGGATATTGCCAGCAGGGAAATTCCTGTCGTTTGCAGTCCCTTTGGGGTTGGACCACGACGGATGGAGACTCAAAATATCCGGGTTGATAACTCAGCCATTCTGGCCAAGGCGGGCGTCAAGGTGATTATAAAGAGCGATGAGGTGCTTGGCATGGGAAGCCTTCGGGAACTTCCCATGCATGCCGCGTTAGCTGTGAAGGGTGGCCTGGACAAAAAAACGGCTTTGCGCGCCATCACCTTGAGTGCCGCTGAAATTTTGGGCGTTGCCGACCGAATCGGAAGCCTGGAGGTTGGTAAAGATGCGGATTTGGTCATTTTTAACGGAGATCCCCTTCATTATCTCACACGTGCGGATTATGTCGTTATCGATGGCCATATCGTGTATCAAAGGAATCCACAGTAATGCTGCTAAGCTTTTTTATAGAAATTAATGAGAGAGGACGCAGATTGAATTGAATCTATCAAATGTAAAACTCCACACACCGCAATCACTGAGCGAAGCCCTGTCCCTGATGGGGGAGCTTGAGGGCGCCCGACTGGTTGCGGGCGGAACAGATCTCCTTGTGGATCTGAAGGAAGGAATAACTCAAGCTGAGGATCTGATTTCTCTACAACAGATCACCGAGTTGAGAGGGATTGAGATTATGGATGCGCGTATTCGCATCGGAGCTTTGGCAACACCGAAGGAAATCGCATCCAACTCCATCATCGCAAAACACCTGCCTGCTCTTGGCGATGCCGCCAGGTCCATGGCCTCCCCTCAAATCCGGTCCATGGCAACGATAGGCGGCAACATAGCCAGTGCCGTTCCCTCAGCAGATCTGCCGCCAGCGCTGATGGCAGCCGGGACAACGGTTCAGCTTATCTGCTCGGATTCACCCAGGGAAGTGTCTTTGACTGATTTTTTCACCGGCCCACGGCTGACGGTCTGCGGAGCCGGCGAGATTGTGACGGCTTTTTTTGTCCCCGTTCCTCCCCCCGGTACCGGCATAGCCTACGAGAAGTTTGTTTCCCGCGAGGCCAATGTCCTGGCCGTGGCTTCGGTTGCTGCCAGGTTGACGTTGAAAGATTCTGTGATTGTCCAAGCATCCATCGTTCTCGGCGCTGTTGCACCAACGCCTTTGCTCGCGGATGAAGCTTCTGCTCTACTTGTCGATAAATCCCCTTCTGATGACCTGTTTGCTCGAGTGTCCAACCAGGCAGCCCAGGAGAGCAGGCCGATCTCGGACGTCAGGGGGTCGCTCTGGTTCCGAACCGAGCTCATTCCGGTACTGACGCGCAGGGCCTTGGCAAAAGCACTGGACCGTGCGCAGGAAAACTCAAAATCAGGAAAATAAGAGGAAATCAAATTAAGATGGACAACGATAAACACAACAGAAGAATCATCGCACTCCATGTCAATGGTGAAACACACCACATCGGAGTTGCCGACGGCGAAACCCTACTTGATGTTTTGAGAGACAAGCTTCGATTAACCGGAACAAAGAAGGGCTGTAACCTGGGTGTGTGCGGGGCCTGCACAGTCCTTATCGACGGGGAGCCGAAAAACAGCTGTCTCCTGCTTGCCGGATCCTGCGAGGGAAAAACCATTACCACCATCGAAGGCATCTCGGCTGGGGACCAGCTCCATCCCCTTCAGCGCGCCTTCATCCAAACCGGCGCTGTCCAGTGCGGTTTTTGTTCACCGGGCATGATCCTAAGCGCCTATGCTCTCATCAACCAAAACCGTGATTTATCAGAGGAGGACATCAAGGATGCTCTCTCCGGCAATCTCTGCCGGTGTACGGGTTATAGCCGGATTCTGAAGGCTGTTAAGGACTGGAAAAAATTTGAGGATAAGGAGTACTCTCCTCCCCATTCGCAAGAGTTGGCCAAATTCAAGACCGTCGGAAAAAGCAAGCCCCGGGTGGATGCCGAGGAAAAAGTCACCGGACGCGCCAGATTCACGGCGGACCTTCATTTGCCCAACCTGCTTTACGGAAAGATTTTGACCTCTCCTTTGGCCCATGCCCGAATCGTCAGCATAGACACCTCAAAGGCCGAAACTTTGCGCGGCGTGAAACTGGTTCTCACCGGAAAGGATGTTCCGGATATCACATATGGTGTCAATCCTCCCCGCTATGATGAGGTTGTCTTGGCAAAAGAAAAGGTGCGGCATGTGGGGGATGAAGTGGCTGCGGTCATCGCCGTGGATGAGGTAACAGCCGAAAAAGCCCTCGGGTTGATCGATGTGAAATACGAAGAGCTCCCGGCTGTCTTCAATCCCATGGATGCGATCAAAGAGGAAGCCCCCCTCATCCATGACAGATACAAGAATAACATCAACACCCGTGTGGAACACCATTTCGGCGATGTCGACAAAGGTTTTGCCGAGGCTGACGTCATCAGGGAAGAAGAATTCACCGGCAACCATGTCTACCAGTGCCCGATCGAGCCTCACGCATCAATTGCCCATTGGGAGGATGATGGAGCTACGCTCGTTCTGCATGCCTCGACGCAGGTTCCCCACTATTTGCACTACATGGTCGCCAGGGTTCTGGATATTCCTCTGGGCCAAATTCGGGTCATTCGGCCTCCGGTCGGAGGAGGATTCGGGGGGAAGTTGGACACCACAACGATAGATCTGGTTGCGGCCATAGCTTCGAAAAAACTGAGGCGGCCGGTGAAGTTTGTCTACACCCGCAAAGAGATGTTTTACCATGGACGGGGCCGCCACAAACAGCACATGAGATTTAAAATTGGCGTCAAGAAAGACGGGACAATTACCGCTGTTCAAAGCCGGATATACCTGGATGGCGGAGCCTACAGCTCCTATGGCGTCATCACGGCCTACTATGCCGGCTCTATGATTCCCACTCTCTATGATATTCCCAATTACAAATACGAGGGCTACCGGATCATGACCAACAAGCCTGCCTGTGGTGCCATGAGGGGGCATGGCGCACCCCAGCCTCGCTTTGCTTTCGAGTCGCTCTTAAGCATGATTGCCGAAGACATCGGCCTCGATCCGATTGATATCCGCCTTAGAAACGCCCTCGGTCCCAACACCCGTACAGTCAATGAGCTGGATATCCAGAGCTGCGAATTCATCCAGACTCTGAAATCTGTGAGAGAAGAGTCCGGGTGGACGAGCAAGTATGGAGAACTTCCACCGGGGCAGGGGATCGGTATCGGCTGCGGTGGTTTTGTCTCTGGAGCCGGATACTCCAAGTACAGGGGGCAGGTCCAGTTGAGCTCGGAGAAAACGCTGGAACCTTTTGTGAAAAAAGCCGTTTTTCCCCATTCCAACGCCATCGTCAAAATCAGCGAAGACGGGACAGCGGCGGTTCTCCTCATTCTAGCGGCAGAAATTGGCCAAGGCTCCTCTACCGTGCTTTCCCAGATGTGTGCGGAAGCCCTGGGCATCAGTTTGGATAAAGTGCGCATCCGAACAGAAGATACGGACATCAGCCCCTTGGATTTGGGAGCATACTCCTCGCGGACGACACTCATGGGTGGCAATGCCGTTGTCCGGGCGAGTCAAGATGTGCTGCGCAAGATGTTCCAAAACTTGGCGAGTCTTTGGGATTGCAGTGCGGAAGACCTCGAGGTGAACAACGAGCGCATTGTTCATAAAACCGACACATCGAAAGCTATCGAGTGGGCCGAAGCAGCCAGAAAATATTTCAATGCCCATGGTCCCCTTGTCGGAACCGGCTGGTACAAACCTCCCGAAGGTCTGGGTGGGGATTACAAAGGGGCGGCTGTGGGGACAAGCCCCGCTTATTCCTTCTCAAGCTCTGTCTGTGAGTGCCGGGTTGATTGCGAAACAGGTAAGGTGACAATAGACAGGTTCACCGATTTTCACGACTGCGGCACGCCCATAAATCCTCAGTCTGTCCATGGGCAGGTCGAGGGTGCTGTGGTCATGGGTTCGGGCGAGACAATCATGGAGGATGTCTGTTATGACGACAAGGGGTGTATCCTCAATCCCAACCTGCATGATTACCTTCTCATGACCATCAAGGACGCTCCGGAAATCTTCAGCGGTATTGTGGATTCCTACGAGCCCGAAGGCCCTTACGGTGCCAAGGAAGTGGGCGAGGGCGCCACATTGCCTGTGTTGGCAGCTGTTGCCCATGCCATTGCCAACGCCACCGGAGTCTGGATCAAAGACCTCCCCATCACACCCGAAAAAATCCTCAAAGCACTCAAAAACAAACAGCCGCGGTAACATCTCAACAGAAAAACGTGATCGGGCCTCATTAATTTCAGATAATGCATACGTAACGCTTTTTTCCATTCGAAAATATGCCTTAAAATGGGTTCTGGGGCTTCAAAAGAGGCGATAAGTTTTTTGGGGTGGCTTCATTGTCAGTCGCTAAGATCGAACCAAAGTTCTATGTCTTCTGCATCACGAAGAAAATATATCCGTACCATTGACTGAATTTTCTGTACATGTCGATTTCTTGCTGTTCGTTGTTGAAGACTTCCAGAGCTTGTGGATCGTCCGCGTACTTTGGCTTGAGCATGCGGACGCGCTTTTCCAGCGGCCCATAGTATTCGACCCACCATGCGTCCTCTGGCAGAGGAAAGTATCCCAGGAGCTTATAATCACAACGTGAGATTATTTCCAAGTTTTCATCGGTTGTCGCAATCTTCGGATAACACTTCATCCAGTAATCAAAAATCTCCTTGGGAGGATTCTGACGCAGCCACGCCATTTCCGTGACGACCAGGAAACCATGCGGTTTGATGACCCGCTTCCATTCTGTAAGCCCTCTCTCGAATCCAATAGTATAGATGGCTCCTTCAGCCCAGATAATGTCAAAATTCTCGTCGTGAAATTTCAAACTGAACATGGACTGATTCTGAGTTTTGACTCTGTCCGACAGACCGGATGCTTTGATCTTGCTCTGGAGTTTATCCAGATAGGGTTGATGAATATCAATACCGATGACCTCACCTCGGCTCAGCCTTGCCAGCTCCATGGTCTGGCCTCCAGGCCCACAGCCGATGTCTAGGATTCGAGGTCGGTCCAGCTTGGGCAGCATCTCAAAAGCCTTCCGTGTGTACTTGTCTCGCCCCGGTCCCTCCCTGGGTAAATCCTGATGAATTTCAAAGAATATGTCATTGATCATCAATGTGTCCCTGGAAACTATCATATCAACAGCGAAGCTCTATGTCCAAAAATCAGATCCAGATGATTCCGGGATACAGGCTATGTGTCAATGGACATTCGCCCGAGGAGATTATATATGTAAGTAAATTTAGATGGAGGAGGGAATACCATGAAAAAAAACACTCGCATTTTAGGTTTTTCCCTTTTTTTGGAAGGGATCAGTGCTTGGCTTTTCCATGTTAGATTCTACAATATACTGTTTGCTTTTGAAGATATTTAGAATATGATTATCTGAAAAATAATAACCAGGCAACGGAATTAAGATGAATCCGTTTAACGAAGTGAATACGAAAAATCACAGCTATGGAAGGAACGCTTCCCGTGATCAATGATTCAGAAAATGGTTTAAAGCGGAAACTTGGCTTATTTCCTGTCACCAACATCGTCATCGCCAACATGATTGGTGCCGGCATTTTCACAACCTCCGGCCTGCTTATAACGGATCTGAAAAAGCCGCTGATCATGATTGCCCTCTGGATAGTGGGCGGAATGATTGCTCTGGCCGGCGCATTGAGCTACGGCGAGGTTGGAGCTGTCATCCCCAGGGCAGGCGGCGAATACATTTTTCTCTCGCGACTTTACAAGCCCATCTTTGGATTTCTTAGCGGCTGGGTCTCCTTTTTTGGCGGTTTCTCCGCGCCGATCGCTGCCTCGGCTATCGGTTTTTCTGAATATTTGACCAGGGCTTTTCCCTGGCTTCTTCAGCCTGGGCTGCTGGACCCGTCCTTTGAAGCTGTTTTCTTCAAGAAATTCTTTGCCATCCTCGTCATCGTTTTATTCACCGCCATTCACGCCCGCGGCATCGAAGTTGGAGCAAAGGTCCAAAATTTCTTGACCATACTCAAAGTCCTTTTGGTTGTGGGCTTGGTCATTTTGGGTTTTGTTGTCGGGAAAGGCAGTGTTGCGCATTTCACTCAGGGCGGGGAATTCCAGTTTGATTTTGGCGGGTGGAAAATTATCGGCCTCTCCTTGATGTGGATCATGTTTGCCTACAGCGGGTGGAATGCGGCTGCCTACATCGGATCCGAGATAAAAAACCCTGTGAAAATCCTCCCCAAATCCCTTCTGCTGGGAACGGGGATCGTCACCCTCCTCTATTTGTGTATGAATGGCTTTTATGTCTACGCATCGCGTCCGGAAGAGATGGCAGGTGTTATTTCCATCGCCGGATTATCTGTGGGCAATCTCTTTGGGGGATCTTATGAAAGTGCTCTGTCTGTTTTGATTTCCTTTGCCCTCTTCTCCTCGCTCAGTGCGTACATCATACTTGGTCCTAGGGTTTATTACGCCATGGCCAAAGATCGGTATTTCTTTAAGTTTGCTTCTGAAGTCCATCCTAAATTCGGCGTGCCATCGAAATCCATCCTGCTTCAGGGAATAATCGCCAGCATTATGGTTCTCCTGGGAACATTCGATCAGATCCTGACTTACATGGGGTTTTCTTTGGGAATTTTTCCCCTGCTCGTTGTCATTGGTGTGTTCAAACTCCGAAGGGAAAAGAAAAGCGTGTACAGACTTCCCGGATTTCCATATGTCCCCTGTTTTTACCTGATAGCTGGCATCGCGATCTTATTCCTTGGCTTCTCCGAGCGGCCTGTCGAATCTTCGATAGCCGTCCTGACCGTTATAGCGGGTATTCCCGTCTTTGTTGCGTTCCGAAAGAAATATCAGATCATAGACCCAAAAAGATAGTCAGTTTGGGCGCCAATTTTTGGGAAAACCGCCAATTTCATTGCCTTAACCAAAAAGGAACCAGACAGCTATTTTTTCATCTAAGAGAAAAGGTGCCTGACACCATTTATTTATATGGGGGAAAAAGGTGCCTGGCACCATTTTTAGAGGTTTTTGATGTGTTCGACAATTTGAGGGAGGACTTGGCCTGCCCTGTCGTTGATCACCCAATCGGCCAGGTGGTCCATCGGAGTCGGTTCCCGGTTGATGATGGCCAGCGATGCTCCGCTCTGTTTTGCCTGGACAGGAATACCAGCCGCGGGGTAGACGACGAGAGAGCTTCCGATGGCAATGAGAAAGTCGCATTCAGAGGCAGCCTTGTAAGCGAGGTTGAGAACATCCGGGTCCAGCATCTCGCCGAAAAAGACCACGTCCGGTCTCAGCATTCCCACGCACTTTTCGCACAGCGGAGGAAGCTCTGTCCTGAGCTTGGGATAGATATCTTCCATATCATATTCCTGCCCGCAGTCCATACAGTAGATGATGCGTGTTGTCCCATGCAGTTCGATCACATCGGAAGAGCCCGCTTCTTGATGGAGCCCATCTATGTTTTGGGTGATCACGGTCTTTATTTTCCCTAGAGCTTCAAGGTCCGCCAAGGCGAGGTGAGCGTTGTTCGGTTTGACTTCTTTGAGCTGAGGATAGCGCACTTCGAGGAAAAAGTTCCAGTAATAGGAGGGATCTTTCATGAAATGGCTGATGCTGGCGTATTTGTTCGGGTCGTACTTGTTCCAGAGTCCGCCTTCCCCCCGGTAGGTCGGGATGCCGCTCTCGGAAGAGATGCCCGCACCCGTGAAAGCAACGGCATGCTTTGATTTATTGAATTCCTGGGCTATGGCCTGGATGATGTTCATCCTTATTTCTCCATTGGCCTGTGCTTTTCTCTGAGTTTGTATTTGTAGATTTTAGCTGAGCCTGTTTTGGGCAGATTCTGAGAGAAAATCACATTCTTCGGCGCTTTGAAAGGGGCCATTTTTTCTTTACAGAATTGTATCACATCCTCTTCTGCAAGGTCCTTGCCCTCTTTCGGTACCACAACAGCGGTGACCTTCTCGCCCCAAAGAGGATCAGGCAGGCCGATAACCGCAGCCTCCAGAATTGCCGGGTGGCTGTAAAGGACATCTTCCACTTCGATGGAGTAGACATTCTCTCCGCCGGTCAGGATCACATCGTCTTTTCTGTCGACGATCGTCACGTATCCCGCGGGATTGATGACAGCCAGGTCCCGGGTGTGGAGCCATCCGTCTACAATACGCTTGGACGTCTCCTCCGGCAGGTTCCAGTAGCCCGGTGTTATAGTCTCTCCTTTGGCAATGATTTCACCCACCTCCTGTTCATCGGTATCGACTGTTTGGCCGTCGTCTCTCACGACCTTGAGTCGGACATCGCCGAATGGCCGTCCCGTGGTCACCATGAACTTCAGCTTCTCCTCGAAAGGAAGGCGTGTCATGTCCTCTTTCAGGATAGACATGGTCAAAAAAGGGCTGGTCTCAGTCAGGCCGTAGGTCTGGATGTACTCACACCCGAAAATATCAATGACTTTACGGACAACTTCTTTGGCAATCGGCGCCCCTCCGCTCATGATCAAACGCAGAGAAGAGAGATCATAGTCCTCAATGCCTTTGACGTTCACCAGAATGTTCAGCATGGTCGGTATAAAATTGCTCAACGTGACCTTGTGCCTGGCGATGATCTCCAAAACAGCAGCCGGCTCGAAGCAGGGGATCATGACATGTGTTCCTGCGACTTGTGTTACCGCCCACACAGCCCAGGCATCGGCAAGATGGAACATGGGAGAAACATGAATCCATCTGTCACTCTTTGTCAACCCGAGTTCTTTGATAGCCCACACCGAATGGGTGAGGTTGTTGTGATGGGTCAAAATAACCCCCTTAGGACGTCCCGTGGTGCCGCTCGTGTAATAAATCTGGGCCGTCGTGCTATCAATGACCGGAGCCACAGCCGTTTCTGCCTGGGAAGTCTCTTCAAAGATCGAATCATAGTCCATTGAGTTTGGCCATGCTTCTTCTCCTGGCGGGCCCGTCAAGAAAATTCTTTCCAGCTGAGGGATGTCATTCCAGCGTTGTATCAAGCAGCGGATCAATTCGGGTTGGGCCATCAGTATTTTGGCCCGGGCATCGTTCAAAATATAGATAAAATCCTGTTCAGCCAGTCGGTAATTTATGGGCACACAAATAGCTCCAAGCTTGGCTACAGCGAAGTAAATCTCGAGGTATCTATGGCAATTCTTGTGGATAATGGCGATTTTGTCATTTTTCTGAATACCCAACGAATTCAGAACTCCGGCGAGCCTGTCCACACGATTCTTCAACTGCTGATAGCTGTATCGAGAATCCCGGCAGACAACGGCCTCTCTGTCAGGATGAAGTTTGGCTGTCCTTTTCAGCAAGCCGTAGAGATTAGCTCTCGTCTTTTGTGTCATCGGCCTCAATTTGCTGGAAAGCCCCCGGTGCAGTGTAACGGTGGGCCATTTGGACGTAGAGGTTTTTCCCATGGCTCCAGAATTCCTTTTGCTCTCTGGTTATGTCTCCGATTACCTCGACAGGCACGCCGACCGCCACGACGCCATCCGGTATTTCCTGTCTGTTCTTCACGAGCCCCATCTCGCCAATGATGGTCCATTCGCCGACCACGCTGAAATCACTGATCGTTGCCCTCATTCCAATCACGGCATAGTCTTTTATCCGGGCGTTGTGGATCATGGCGCCATGTCCGACGGTCACATGGTTGCCGATAACAGTGCGGTCGTTAGGCCGGGCGTGGACGATCACCCCTTCTTCGATGGCAGTTCCTTTACCGATGATGATGGTTCCATAATCTGCGCGAAGAATTACACCGTGTCCAATATAAGCTTCCTCATCCACGCGAACATCGCCAATGACGAGCGCTGATTCAGCCGCAAAGACGCCCTTTCTGATTTTAGGCTTTTTGTCTTCAAATACATAAAATGCCATCTTTTCCCTCTCTATTCTTTTGGTCTCTATCCGAGGAATTCTGATTTTTTTCTTTGCACCTTTTCTTTATGTTTTATTTGGGTTCTTCTTTGTTTCGCCTCCCCTTTTCGCTTTTTATTCTATTTTCCATTTCTTGTTTTTCCAGTTACTCAAGACAGCCGCAGAATGCGGGCGGCATTATCATGGAGTATTTGACGGATTGTTTCGGAGGCCAGGGGCAGCTTTTTGATGGCTTCAATGTTGGCAGCCATGGATCTGAGTCCGGGCCAATCCGAGCCGTAGACGATTTTGTCGCTGTTTCTCTCCATTTCAGGAAAATACTTGAGCAGGTTTTTTGGCGGTAGTCCCGAGATTTCCATGTAAAGATTCGGGTGAAGACGGGAGAGAAAAAAGGCCTTCTCATACCAAAGGCCCCGCCCGCTGTGCGCCATCACAATCGACAAATCAGGAAAGTCTGCCGCCACCTCATCGAGATGGATGGGATCGGCGTACTTGATTTTGGCCCCTTTGAACACCGATGATCCGGTGTGTACGAGAACCGGCAATCCTTCGGCCTCTGCAATCTCGTAAACCGGATAAAAAAAGCTGTCATTGGGGAAGAAATGACTGTAGGAGGGGTAGAGTTTTAAACCCCTTACTCCCTTCCGGACAAGATTTCGGAATTCTCTATCTGGCTGGCTGACAAGAGACGGATTGATGGTGCAAAAGGGAAGAAAGATATTCTGGCCGGTACAAAACTCTATGACATACTCATTGGGCACCATCCCCGTCACATCGGGATTCATCTCGGGAAGGATGACTGCCTTCACAATGCCGAAGCCTCTCAGGTAGGCGGCGAAATTTGAGGGGACGATGAGCTCATCGTAGCGCTTGTAGAAGTCCGATTCGGCGGATTTTTGATACTCATTGACCCAGTCCAGCCAGTGCTCCTTGAGTCCGATATGGACGTGGAAGTCTATGATTGCATGTTGTTCGCCGTCACTCATCGGGAGCGGATCATTCTCCTGACAGATTATTGCTAAGAAAATTCCTCGGGATAGATGACTGTGCCGCTCTTGTCCTCCAGGTCGCCGGGGATGAGTTGTATGGCCAAGAAGGCTTCATCCGGGACTTTAAAAGAACACTTCAGGTTCCATTGGGATGCCTGTTGAAAACCAAATTGTGGGAAGTAGTCAGTGTGCCCGACAACGATCACCGAGCCGAAACCGAGGTTTTTGGCCTTCTCCAGGCCGGTTCGGACCAGTTTTTTCCCGATGCCTTTTTGTTGATAGTCGGGTCTGACTGCCAATGGGCCCAGAGCGAGTGTTTCGTAGTCCTTTTCGCCCGTTATCTTGATCTTCGAAAGGAGGATATGGCCGACAACGGTCGTGTCATCGATAGCCACCAAGGATAGTTCTTCAATGAAGTTTTTTCCGTTGCGGATTTTTTTCACGAGTTGGCCCTCAAATTCCTGACCGAAAGCCAATTTGTTGACTTCATGGATAGCTTCGTAGTCTTCCTGTGTTTCTTTCTTGATGTGTATCATTCAATATCCTGCATCTTTTTTGTTCAATAGGTAAATCCTATTGTTAAGTTCACGAATACTTCGAATCCGGACCATCCTTTGGACAGTTCGAGCCGTGGTCCTTCCATGATCTGTGCCCTCATGAACACCATGTTATTAATTCCCTGGAGGCCGGCGCTTGAAGACAACACTGGCTGCTTCGACTTCGCTTGCTCTCCCCAGATTATCTCGTTTAAAGACGAGTTTCTCTCCGTGGTAGAGTCCATAGTCGGGAAAAGCGTAGACATCTTCGGATATTTCCTCCAGAGGATAGTCGAAAAACCATTCGATCAAGGCGTGAAGTTTCCCTTCTCTGACCTTAATGTAAAGGATGTTGTGATCCCAACCGTACTCGCCGGTTAATCCTTGCCAATGATCAGGGACAGGTTCGGGTTCAGGAAGTTCGACTTTTGAATAGGTCTTTGTGTTTACGATGAGCGTGTCATCTTGAAAATGGATCGTGCTGCCATAAAAAAGCCTTCCATCGACAATAAGGCTATCCTCGAGGGATCTAACCTCGGCAATAACGGGTTTGCCGATGTAGAGCCTGTCATTGCGTTCGCAAAGATCGAAGTGATAGTCTTCACTCTCCCATCTCCCGGCAAGTTTTCTGGCTAGTTCCGGATTTATAGGTTCACTCAGTTTCATTTCAGGGTGGGGTGTGTTGTCTTTGACAGCCAGCATGAGCTTGAGAGCATGGTCTGCGATGCGTCCGACAACGGTGTTGACGCCGTCCATGGTCGCCACGGCTGCCACGCCAAGGTTGGCATCGGGAAGACCAAACAGTTGAGTGGCAAAGCCGTATATGGCGCCGCCATGGCCGATGCGGCGGTGCCCCTCTATCTCGTCGATCCCGAATCCGATTCCGTAGCCCTGTTTGGCTCCTGACTTAGCGTACTGTGGCGTCCACATCTTTTCCAGAGTCTCCGGCTGGAGCATCCGGCCCTGGAGCCCCTGACCGCCGTTGAAAAGCGTGCTCAGGAAAAGCCCCAGATCGATCACTGTCGAGTACATGCATCCACAGGGAGCCATTCCCAGCTCAAACGTTGGCGCCACAAAGCTCTGGCCGTCCATTGTCCACATGTAGGCCTTGGCAAGTTTGTTCATGATGGCCGGTTCTGGGGCAAAAGAACTATTGGTCATCCCGATGGGCTTGAGCACGGCTCGCTTGAGGTATTCGGCAAACGCTTCGCCCTGCGTCACTTCGAGGGCGAGCCCGACAGCGGCTATCCCGGCATTAGAGTATTTAATCTTTGTCTCGGGTTCATAGATCAGACTGGTTGGATTGAGACTGGCGATCGTCTCGGCCAGGGATGGCTCGGATGTGTCGAAATAATTGCCTATGGGCGGCTCTCTTATCAATCCCGACCGGTGTGACATGAGCTGCCGCAGTGTTATTGGTTTGTCATAGGGATTTTGGGGCGTAAAGGTAGGCAGATATTCGGTAACCGGAGCATCGATATCCATTTCGCCCTTCTCGACGAGCTGCATGATTCCGATGTCGGTGAAGAGCTTTGACACCGATCCGATTCGGTAGACGGTCCCGGCTGTGGCCGGTGTGTTGGCATCAGGATCGGCCATGCCGAAGCCTTTAGCCCACACAATTTCCTGATCATCGACAAGAGAAATGGAAAAGGCAGGAATCTCTTTGGCCTCCATTTCGTGTTGGATGATTCGTTCTAGCTTTTCCGCAACTTGGGTGTAGCGTGGTTGTGGCTCCACGAATTCTTTGGACTGCTTAGTCTCCTGAGCCTGCCGGCAGCCTATGTGGATCAGGCCTATGCAGAGAAACAAAAGGATAAGGCATTTTTTAATTCGCCACGTCGAGTTCCTCATCGTTCGACCTCCGAATGCATAGCTATTTGAACAAGTGTACAGCATATACTAGCACCGAAAAACAAGTCAATCATTTATTTTCTTGTAGTTTGGCTTAGCCATATAATTGAAATTAAATGTTTTAGGTCCAATTTTGATCATAAAAATCGCCTAAAAATGGCATTTTTAGCATAAAAATGGTTGGTCTAAGGAATTTGCAGCACGGAAAAAATCTACGAAGGAAACCTGATATAAGAACGCCTTTTTCCTACCAAAAATGCAAGCGCTAAACGCTTTATTCCCTTCATATATATAATTAACTTAAACAATATCAGCAACATGCGTAAGCCAAACTAGAAATATCTTAAGGAAATGAGTCCGGTTACTAGGATATTCTAGCTGGTCTCCTGCTTCTTGGTTAAGAGACCCCAGTGTCGGATCACGATAATGGCTGTTATGAAAGCAATAGCCATCAGCTCCCAGACTCCTGAGAATGCGAGCTGCGATTCCGACGTGATGAGGGTCGGAAACATGGATTGCACGATCCCTGGCATGATGTTGATTGTCCAGTGGATGGCAACCGCGATCAAGATGCTGGTTTTGGTCTTGAGGAACAGAACGGTCATGATAAGGCTGAAAAGGACAGTCGTCGCCGTGAATCTGAGAATTCCTTCAAAAGAGCTCATGACCCCCGTGTGATAGAGAGCAAAATGCCAGATACCCCAAATCACTCCGATAATGAGTGAAGCGACAAGGGGTGTAAATCGTTTCAAGAATTGAGGCAGCAGAAATCCGCGCCAGCCGAATTCCTCGCCCAGCGGACCCGTAGTGAGAGCAATGAGCACGCCTGGAGTCAGAGCTCGTGTGAGTCCAGCGGGATCAAACGTCCCGATTCCACTTTTAGATATCCCGAACACTATGACAGCAAGAAGATTCCAGATGGCCGGAAGAAAAAGAGCGCAGAGCCACCAGACCAGAGGAACGCGCCAGAGGATAAACCGGCGCCACATGTCCTTCAACCCCACTTTTCCCGAAAGGACATAGGCAGCCACCAGGCCTCCGATGCTGCAGAAGTTGCCGGTGTAGAAGAGAAGCCTGGCTTGAAGTGTGGCTGGATCGAGGTCGAGCAGCCATCGGGTTATCCAACCAATCCAGGGAACTCCGAAGGCTATGGCAAAATAAACGATGATTGCACGGCGTTGTGATTGGTCTCTCATGTCACCTCCTGTTCTATCATCCCCGAAGATATTCGAATCATTGCGAGTATCATATATTTACGAGTTTTATCAATCAAGGAGGTAAAAATATTTCCATTTTTGCTTTTTCCTACTCTTTAAAAAAATAGCTTGAGTGCTCTATAGGCATTTTATATACAATAGGGAGACAGCCTGTGATAGTTGTGAGATTGGATAATGATGGAGAGGGCAATGACACGGATTTTCGGTGCTAACGAGCTTTTACAGGACGTCCACCAGAATGACATTTGCATCGGGTGTGGGGGGTGTGTGGACCTGTGTCCCTATTTCAAGAATTATCGGGGGAAGACTGTCATGCTTTTTCCCTGCACTCTAGATCAGGGGAGCTGTTATGCCTATTGCCCGATGGCAGAGGTTGACCTGGAGGAGTTGTCACAAAAAGTTCGGAATGTGCCTTATGAAGGAAGTCCGCTTGGTCCATATCGACAGATCCTAGCATCCAAGGCCGGTGAAAAAATGCTCCCCGGTTCTTATCAGTCAGGAGGGAGTGTGTCTGCACTGATGACGTTTGCCTTAAAACAGGGTCTCATCGATGCCGCAGTTCTGACAGATCGGAAAGGATTGGTTCCCAATCCCAAATTGGTGACTGATCCTGATGATGTCATCACATGCGCGGGATCGAAATTCATGGCTTCTCCTACCTTGGCCGCATTGAACCAGGGAGTGAAAAAAGGCTATCGCAGGATGGGAATCGTCGGGACACCCTGTCAGTGTCTTTCAGTCTCTCAGATGCGCACCAATCCCTTGAACAAGGATGACTTTGTTGATCCGGTCGAGTTTCTGGTGGGAATCTTCTGCACCTGGGCGGTCGACACCCGCGGGCTCATCCCCCTTCTCTCGGCCCATCTGGGCGGCGAAGCCCTGATCAGCGTAGATATCCCTCCCCCACCGTCGGATATTATGCTTGTCCGTACCGAAAAGACTAAGATGGAGATTCCTCTGGTCAAGATAAGACATCTCATTCCCCGATCCTGTCGCATCTGTCCGGATATGACTTCAGAGTGGGCTGATGTGTCCGTGGGCGTCCTAGAAGGCAAACCGGAGTGGAATACCCTGATTGTCCGCACAGAGAAGGGAGCACAAGTGGTTGATGCTGCCTGTCAGGCTGGCTATCTCAGCATCGATGAAATACCGGCTAAAAACTTGCAGCACCTATGCATCTCCTCTGCCAACAAGAAAAAACAGGCTTTGAACCAGGCCAAAAAGCAAGGCCTTCTCAATACGAATAAAGACGGAATACATGCCGCCCTCAGGGTTCCTGAAGATGTTGTCCAAAGAGTTTTGGCCCAGGATACGGAGGAAATATGTCAATCCTAATCAAAGGGCGCAGCGATGAAAAACATCTGCTTATGGGCAATGCCGCCATTGCCCGGGGAGCACTGGAAGCCGGAGTGAGTGTGGCCACTGGCTATCCTGGCACTCCCTCTTCAGAAATCATCGATAACCTGGCCAAAGCTGCCAAGGCGAGGAACCTTTATGTCGAATGGTCTGTCAATGAGAAGGTCGCCATCGAAGTTGCGGCAGCGGCCTCCTTTGCTGGATTGAAATCCCTGTGTGCTATGAAGCAAAACGGAATCAATGTGGGATCGGATTTTCTCCTCCACCTGGCTATTACCGGCACAAGAGGGGGCATGGTTCTGGTGCCCTGCGATGATCCGGGAGCCCTCTCCAGCGCAAACGAAGGCGAATCCAGGCATTTTGCCCGGCTGTTGGAAATTCCACTCCTCGAACCCAGCAATTTTCAAGAACTCAAGGACATGGTTAAGTGGGCCTTTGAACTCTCGGAAGCCATCCACAATCTGGTGATGGTGCGCTCCGTCACCCGTCTGTCTCATGCGTCAGGGCTCGTGACCTTTGGCGGGCTTCCCAAGGTCAAAAAGAAAGCCCGGTTCAAGTACTCCGGTGCTTTTCTCGATTCTCTGGAAGGTCCCATCATTAGCTTGCCTGTGCCTTACAAACACGCCCAGCAGCAGGCAAAGCTTCAGTTGGCTGTCAGCATGTATGAAGAGTCTACCTTCAACGCTTACGCTGGGCCTGAAAAACCGGATCTCCTTATTATCACCAGCAGCGTTTGTCATCTTTATTGCAAAGAGGCTATCCATATGCTTGCGGCGGAAGATCGTATCGGACTGTTGAAATTGGGCACAACCTGGCCGCTTCCCCCCAAGCTGATAGAGAAGCACTTGAAAAGCTCTGACAGGATTCTGATCGTGGAAGAGGTCATTCCCTTTCTGGAAGAGAATATCAAGATTTTAGCCACAGATCTCGCTTCTCGAATTGGAACTAAAACGTTCTTCGGAAAAAATGATGACACCTTACCCAAGGTGGGAGAGTTGAACCCGGATCTTGTGGGTGCAGCGCTTTCAAAAATTCTAGATATCCCGTATGAATCGGTGTCCGTGACTTATGTCAACAGGGCGAAGGAACTGGCCGCCATCGGCGCTCCGGAACGGGATCTCACCTTTTGTTCAGGATGCCCCCACCGGGCTTCTTTCTGGGCTATCCACAATGTGCTTCAGATGGATAACCGTGAGGGGTTTGTCTGCGGCGATATCGGGTGTTACTCCTTGGCCATGTTTCCCTGCGGTTACAACACGCTCAAAACGCTGCATTCTATGGGCTCGGGAGTCGGTTTGGCCAGTGGTTTTGGAAAACTGGATCAGTTTGGAATGGGCCAGCCTGTGTTGGCTGTTTCTGGGGATTCGACGTTTTTCCATGCCGTCTTGCCCGGCTTGGTCAATGCTGTCCACAACGATTCCGATGTTACCCTAGTCGTTTTGGACAACAGTGGTACGGCCATGACAGGGTTTCAGCCCCATCCGGGGTTGCCCTTGGATGCTATTGGGGGGAAAGTGCCCAGCATCGATATTCCTACAGTGTGTGAGGCTCTCGGGGCAACAGTGAAAATTTCCAATCCCTTTGATTTGGAACAGACACAAGAAATTCTCCTTGACATGCTGAACGAGGAAAAAGGGGTCAGAGTCCTCATATTGCGACAGATTTGTGCTTTGGGTCCCGATAAGAAAGAAAGCCGAATGTATGAGATGGCTTTGGATGAGACAATTTGTTTGGGCGAGAATTGTGGCTGTGACCGGTTGTGCACGCGAGTCTTCAGGTGTCCTGGACTCATTTGGGATAAGAAAAATAAAGTTGCGAAAATTGATGAGGTGATTTGTACTGGCTGCGGGGTCTGTGCTTCCATTTGTCCTTCAAATGCGATCAGCAGAAAGGAAGTGGACTGACCATGAGGAGCACAGCACTCGTCAGCGATCCCTATAATATCGTTATTGCCGGTGTCGGGGGACAGGGCAATGTTATGGCCTCCCGCGTCCTGGGCAACATGATGAGCCGCAGGGGCTTTAATGTCACCATCGGCGAGACTTTTGGCGCCAGCCAGAGGGGTGGATCGGTTATGAGCCACTTACGGGTTTCTTCTGAAATGAGCTGGTCCCCCCAAATACCTCAGGGGAGAGCTCATTTTATTATGGCCCTTGAACCGATTGAAGCCATCCGCGTTCTCAGGGATTACGGAAATCCTGGTGTGAAAGTGCTCTGCAATTCCAGAGCCATCCATCCGATGGGAGTCATCGCGGGCGAGCGTGATTATCCTTCCATGGAAAATTTGAAAACCTGGTTGCGAGACCTTTCAGGTATGTTCTGGTTTATGGAGGCAACAAATGCGGCCTTGGAGCTGGGAGATCCGATTTTGGGAAATATCGTGATGCTGGGAGCTTTGGCCGAGGTATGTGAGCTGCCCATCCTCCGGGAAGATTTTGCGGTTGTCATTTCGGAGATTCTGCCCCATGGAAAAGTGGAAACAAACCTTAAGGCTTTTGACCAAGGTTTGAAGATGATAAAGAATTAATTCCGTTCAGTATTTTCTTGTAGTTTGGCTTAGCCATATAGTTGAAATTAAATATCTTAGGTCCAATTTTGATCCAAAAAATTAGCTTAAAGCGGAATTTTTAGCATAAAAATCAATACACTAAGGGATTCGCAGCAAGGATAGAACCTATGATGGAACACTAATCTTAAAATGCCCTTTTTCTGCCAAAAAAGTAAGCTTTAAGTTCATTTTTGCCCCAACATATGCAATCAAATTGAACAATATCAGTAACATGTGTAAGCCAAACTAGAAATAGCTGGCTTAGACAATAGCGCGCTTAATGATTCAATTTCTTCTCGAGAGGTATCATATTCAACATATCGAATCCCAGCGATTTGAAGAATGAAATTAAATCGCCCGTATACCATTCGGCCATTGTCCTGACTCTCTCGATACCTCTTCGCCCAAAATGCTCGAGGAGCGCTTCCCCCAATTTTCGACCTATTCCACGTCCCTGAAAATCAGGATCAACACCCAATATCCGTATCCATCCTGTTTTTTCTCCGATACCAAATTCCCAGATTCGAATTTCTCCGATGATAAATCCGACTATATTTCCATCAAGCTCTGCTCCGAGACTCGTCATCGGATCGCTGCGTTCGATGTTGTACCGCGTGGCCTCCTTCAAATATTCCATCCGCTCTTCATTGATTATCCCCAACTCTCCTTCTATCCTTTCTTCGATTCTGACGATATCTTTGATGTCCTCCAAACTGAGGGGACGAATAGTCACACCAGCGCTGGCTTCCTTCCACAATTTTGTCCGGCCGACGGTCCTGTGCATCACGAGCTTTTTCGCCTTTAAAATTTGTAAATACTTGCTGACCGTGTGTCTCACCAGATTCAATTTTTTCGCTATCTCATCAACCTGCATCCCATCCGAAGAATCTTTGAGCAAGGACAGAATCTCTTTTTCGATTTCAATTTTTCTCATGGTTTTCCTTCATGGTTACCATTAAATCATACGGCGATGATAAGAATCCAGTGAAAAGAGTGGCGTTTTTCCCATATTGCCCCATCCTCCAGTTGTATTTGCAAATATTCCGCTCGGGACATTTTATTTTATGGTAACCAATATTTGTAAAAAATATATGTATAAACCGCAATTATGTCAAGAATAAAGCCTGGACTGAATTCGTTTTCGAATTTTGGATACGAGAAAGTAGGAAGCACTTTCTAAAAATTTCTCCTCCTCCATGATGTTCTTGTTCAAAACCCTATGCCGATGATTCCATCCAGATTCGCAGTGCTTCTGAACACTATACGCTGGATTTTTAGCAGTAAAAAGGATAAATATGTGGATGAGGCTTGACACCGATCTGAATTGAGGAGTCGGATATGAATGTGGCCGGAATTGATTGTGGTGCGAAGAACACGAAAGCCGTCATCCTTTCGAACGATAAAATTCGGGCAATGCGCTCTATCTCGAGTGGTTTCGATTACAATCGGGCGACAGAAAAGGCCTTCGATCTGGGCCTTGAGGAGGCTGATCTGAGCAGAGAAGATGTTACCCACATTGCCGTCACCGGTGCAGGCAAAAAGGAGGTGACTCTTGCCCAATCGACGGTAACAGTCTTGAGTGCGGACGCCAAAGCCACCCATCACCTTTTTCCATCAGCCCAGACTGTGATCGATGTGGGCGCCGAGGAAGCAAGAGCCATCCGGCTCAACGAGGTGGGAAAGCTCATCGATTTCGCCATTAACGAAAAGTGTGCAGCCGGTGCAGGAACATTTATTGAGACCATGGCTCTGGCTCTGGAAGTCAATCTGGAGGAGATGGGGCCTCTTTCTCTCAGATCGAAACGGGATCTGTCGATGAAAGCTCAGTGTGTGGTGTTTGCCGAGTCAGAGGTGATCAGCCTGATCCACGCCAATTATTCCAAGGCTGATATTTCCCGGGCTGTTCATGAGGCGATTGCTGATCGTGTTGCTGCCATGGCCCGTAAAGTCGGTTTAGAGAGCGATGTTGTATTGATAGGAGGCATGTCCAGGAATGAGGGTTTTGTTGACTCCCTGAAGCGTGTTTTGAAGGAAGACGTGCTGATTCCGGATAACACAGAATTTTTGTGCGCTTACGGCGCAGCTGTGAAGGCCGCACAAAAAGCGAGGCAAAGCTAAAATGGCCGATGACTACTGGCGGTGGCCGGAATCCCGCTGGACAAATCCGGGAATCGATTGGAAAACGGGCGAGACTGTGTCGGCAGGGGTTGATGTCGGCTCGGTGAGTTCCACGTGTGTTATTTTTGCCAAGACTGAGGCGATCGGGCTGTTGAGGAAGGGCTGGCCGAAGGAAAAAGTGTTGGCAGCCTACTCGGCAGCCATGGCGCATCGTGTAGCCGAGTTAATTCAGAGAATCGGGCTTGTGAGAGAATTTGCCATAACGGGCGGCATAGCTAAGAATGAGGGGATTTTGAAGAGGATCGAGAACGAGCTGAAAACAGTCGCTCTGAAGCCAAACATGGATACCCAGATTGCAGGCGCCTTGGGCGCAGCGCTTTTGGCCAAGGATTTGGCTGACAAGCGACCACAACCGCGCTGAGATTAGGAAAGAGCAATACTAATCTCTCTATTCAGATCTCATGCCTTGGAGGAGTTCTTCTCTGAGCTTGCCTTCAGCTTTGAAAAACTTACCCTTTCCTGTCGCGACGATACCGCCTTTCTGATTGAGGATTTTCCCCTCGACAAGAATGATCTTTCCCCGGTCCTCGAAGATGGCCCCTTCGAGAAAGAGTTTCTCTCCGATTTTGGCCGCTTTGCGGAATTTGACCTCCATCTGGGTTGTGACGGCAAGGAGTCCTCTGGAAAAAACGGCGTAGGCCATTACCTCATCCAGGAGGGAGGAGATGATTCCCCCGTGAAGGACGTCTTTGTATCCCTCAAAATTTCTGATGGGGGTGTATTCTCCCGCGGCCTTTCCGTTTGTCATTTCAAATTCTATCTTCAGTCCGATGGGATTGTCCTTGCCGCAGATGAAACAGTTGGGGTAGTCTCTGAGTTTGTTCATTCTAGGGGTTCACCGATGGGATTGGCGTTTCACTTCTCTCTTTTCTTATGCTCCAGAGTGCGCATCACTTTGGTCAAAGATTCGAGATAAGGTGTGGGGATTCTGGTCTTTTTCCCGTAATCGATGATGGGCTGAAAGATGTATTCAATCGCATTCCCCGCTTCCATATCAAGGGACGTGGAGGGCTTGTGATGGCCTGCCTTGGAGAGGTAACCCATGGCTGTTTCAAAGAAATCCTTACCGTAATCATAGCCCACTTTTCGGGCGACATCGATGCTTTCGGCGAGAATTCGCTCGCAAAGGAAGCGGGTTTCTTCCGTGCACATGGCTTCCTTCATCGTCAAGCCCGTTGTGGCACACACGGGCATCAGGGCGGCATTGAGGATTGTCTTTTTCCATTCATGCTTTTTGATGTCCGGGACATAGACTGTCTTCAGACCTGCATTGCTGATGAATTCAGCGGTCTCCTGGGCGAGAGTTTCATTCTCCGGCGCGAGTGCGCCAAGGTAATTCGGAGGGTTGAAAAAGGACATTTTGATTGTCCCCGGAGTATCAATCATTCCGGCGTAATTGACGACAAAACGCATGACGTTTTCTTTGCCGAAAATCTCTGCGACGCGGTCCTCGTTGTCAATCCCGTTCTGCATGATCAAAAATTTTTGTCCGGGTTTGTAAAACAGTTTGATTTCCTCGAGCAGGCTTTCCATGAAATTGAATTTAACGGCGATGAAGATGAGGTCGACATGAAAGCGTTCAAGACTGGCAGCGAAAAGGCCAGTTCCCATGACGCGTGCTTCGAAGTTTTCGACAATCCCGGTAAGGGAAATGCCCTTTTGGTCTATGGTTGAGATGAGATCTTCTCTGATGTCGATGAGGAAGATATGCTCTCCTCTGCGGGCCAAGTGGGCCGCCATGATGCTTCCCACCGGCCCTGCGCCGATGATGCCGATTTTGCGATTGGCCATAGTGACTCCCCGCAGATTTGAATTGTGCGGCTATTATAAAAAAGCCGTTTGGCTTTGTCAAAAAAGGTGCCAGGCACCATTATTATTCCGCCTGAAAAAAGGTGCCAGGCACCATTTTGAGCCTGTTGGCTTGACAGAAAATGCGGGAGAGGGTATCTTAGGTTTTAATTCTCTCGAGAAACTTTTCGTCTCATTCTGCAACTAATACTATCTCCGAGGAATAAACATGAAACAAGAAATTATGCTAGGCGATGAAGCTGTTGCCCTGGGGGCAATTCATGCCGGCCTCTCGGGGGCCTATTCCTATCCCGGAACTCCTGCCTCCGAAATCATGGAGTATCTCATTCAGCACGCGGAGGGCGGAAAAAATTATGTGGCCTCCTGGGCTGTCAATGAAAAAGTGGCCTTTGAAGAAGCTCTCGGCACTTCCTTTGCCGGTAAGCGGGCCCTCGTCTCCATGAAGCATGTTGGGCTGAATGTGGCTGCGGATCCCTTCATGAATTCGGCCATAACCGGAGCTAACGGCGGACTGATCGTCGTCGTCGCCGATGATCCGGGTATGCACAGCTCCCAGAATGAGCAGGACAGCCGCTATTATGCCCAATTCGGACAGATCTTCTGTCTCGAGCCCTCCAATCATCAAGAAGCTTATGATATGACCAGGGAGGCTTTTGATGTCTCCGAAAAATTTGGAATTCCTGTTATGGTTCGTATGGTCACTCGTCTTGCGCACAGCCGATCGGGAGTTCGACCGCGTCCGCCCAGAGAACAGAATCCTATCAAATATGGAGAAGGCAAGGATTGGACGCTTCTTCCGGTGAATGCCCGAAGGCGTTTTAAGATCCTTGTCGAAAAACAGAAAGATCTTACTCATGCTTCCGATGAATCCGAATTCAACGTTCTCTCTCTGAATGAAGGGAACACTTCATTGGGTATTATCGCATCAGGAATTGCCTGCAATTATGTGTATGAAAACTTCAAGACAGTCGAAGAGCAGCCCTCCATACTCAAGATCACGTCCTACCCCCTGCCCGATAAGCAGATCGACATGCTGGTCCAGCATGTGGACACAATCCTGATCGTGGAGGAGGGGTATCCATTTATCGAGAAGAATCTGATGGGTGCTTTTGGTGTTCATGGAAAACTTTTCAAAGGCAAACTGACCGGCCACCTCCCCATGACCGGGGAGCTTTCGCCATCAGTCGTCCGCCAAGCTCTGGATTTGCCTGCTTTGGAAAAAAAAGACATCGGCGATTTTCAGCTGGCTGGTCGTCCACCCCAACTGTGTCAGGGATGCGGACATCGTGATACCTACGATGCTCTGAATAAGGCACTGGAGGCTTACGCGCAAAGTCATGTCTTCAGCGATATCGGGTGCTATACCCTAGGGGCTCTGCCGCCTTACAACGCCATCAATAGTTGTGTTTGTATGGGAGCCAGTGTGAGTATGGCCAAAGGCGGAGCCGAAGCGGGTGTGTATCCTTCGGTGGCCGTGATCGGAGATTCGACATTTGCCCATTCAGGGCTTACTCCCCTCCTTGACGCCGCGGCTGTCAACACAAACATGACCGTCCTCATACTGGACAACGCGACCGTGGCCATGACGGGCGGGCAGCCCAGTTTTGCCTCCGGTGAAAAGCTGGTTCGCCTTATCGAAGGAATAGGTGTGGCCAAGGATCATATCAAGACGATCATCCCTCTACCCAAGAATCTCGAGGAAAACACCCGTATCATAAAAGAAGAAGTTGAGCATAACGGGCTTTCGGTGATCATCGCAGCTAGGGAATGCGTCCAGCAGGCACGAAAAAAGAGGAGCTAGGCACAATGAAACAGGATATTATTTTAGCCGGTGTGGGAGGTCAGGGAATTCTATCGATTGCCTTTGTCATCGATAATGCGGCTTTAAAGGAAGGGCTTAGCTTCAAGCAGGCTGAAGTCCACGGCATGGCGCAAAGGGGAGGTGCTGTGCAGTCCCATCTCAGGCTGTCCAGCGACCCCATTTTCAGCGATCTTGTTCCCCAGGGGGAGGCAGATATCATTTTGAGTGTAGAACCTATGGAAACACTCCGCTATTTGGATTATCTTGCTCCCGAGGGTATCATTATTGCGAGTTCAACCCCTTTTGTGAATATACCCAATTATCCAGAGCTCGATGAGCTGCTCTTCAAGATTAAAGCTGTGGAAAGGAGCGTCCTTGTCAATTCTGAGGCGCTGGCCAAAGAAGCTGGATTTGCCAGGGCGCAAAACATGGTTATGCTGGGTGCTGCATCGCCGTATCTCATCCTTGCGGAGGAGACCTTGAAGGAGTATATTCGGGCTTTGTTTGAGCCCAGGGGAGAAAAGGTTGTGGATGTAAACCTTAAAGCTTTCCAGCTTGGCCGTGATGCCGCCAACGAGCAGCAATAGAAGTGAGGGGAAAAAGGTGCCTGGCACCTTTTTTTTCTCCTCTGTAAAATGGTGCCAGGCACTTTTTTGCGGGAGTGAACATGAAGATAGATTTTAATCGGATAAACGCCGTTTTTGCGGAAGCAGCCAAGGACAATCGTTTTTTTCTCTTTGAGCACGAGGTGTACGACATCCTGGGTGAAGCCGGGATCAAGACACCGAAATTCATCTTTGTGGAAAAAGGCCGGAAGATCAAAGAGGCGGATCTGGAGATCTTTGGCAGCAACAGTCTGGTCGTAAAGATTGCTGCCCCTTTTATTGTGCACAAAACGGATGTGGGAGGGATTCAATTCGCCGAGCGGAATGTCAGGTTGCTCAACAAAGTCTGTCATTCCATGCTTCAGTCGGTTCCTCAGAAGTTCCATGAGTGGATTCGCAAATATCCAGAATCCGGATCGCTTCAGAGACTTACCCTCAAGAAAATCGAGGAGGGGATTAAAGGATTTCTGATCTGCGAGATGATCGAGTACGATAAAACCGGCTTCGGAACCGAACTTTTGATGGGACTGCGCAACACCCGGGATTTCGGTCCTGCAGCTACGATCGGTGTCGGCGGCGTGGAGATTGAATACCTCAGCGAACGGATAAAGGAAGGCAAAGCTGTTTCTATCGCCTCGCCTCACATCCTTTTTAAAAAAGATATTCCACACGTCATCGAGCCTCTGGCCATATATGATAAGCTTGTCGGTCGTGTTCGGGGAAAAAAGGCTCTTCTGACCAAGGAGGAGTTAATCGAGACCTACTACCGTTTTCTCAAACTGAGCGCCTATTATTCTCCCTATAAAGCCGATCACCCCTTCGTCATCGAAGAACTTGAAGTCAATCCTTTCGTCGCTCTAGACAAAAAGCTGATCGCTTTGGACGGCATGTGCCGCTTTTCCTTCAATCATAATGTTCCCAAGCCGAGGCGCTTTGAAAACATCAGATATCTTCTCAAGCCCGAGAGCATCGGAATAATCGGGGTGTCAGAGAAGATGAATGTCGGCCACCACATTCTCAACAATATCCTCAAGGGCGGATTTTACAACTGGAATGTCTATGTCGTGAAACCGGGAGTGAAGGAGATCGAAGGCTGTATGTGTGTTCCGACTATCAAGGATTTGCCAAAGACAGTCGACCTGTTTGTCATCACAGTGGCCGCTGATCAGGTCTATGATGTGATGAAGGAACTCATCCAGCATGAGAAGGCTCGATCGGCCATCATCATTGCCGGAGGACTCGGGGAGAAAAAAGGGACCCAGGCCATGGAGGAGGAGATCAAGCTGCTCCTGAAAAAAGGCATTATCGACGGCAAAATCACCCCTGTTGTCAACGGAGGGAATTGTCTGGGCATATATTCGAGTCCGGGTCGTTACGATACGACTTTTGTGCCCGAGTACAAGCTGCCGCGGACGACAGGACGCAAAACCAACCTTGTCTATCTCAGTCAAAGTGGCGCCTTTATGATCTCGCGCATGAGCAAGCTGCCCAACATCGAACCTCTCTATGCCGTTTCCATCGGCAATCAGATTGATCTGACTGTCTCCGACTACATGAATTATTTAAAGGATGATGATGAGGCCGAGGTGTTCGGCGTCTATATGGAAGGATTTTTACCGGCGGATGGATTGGCTTTCGCTCAGGCCGCTTGCGAAACTGTCAGACAAGAGGGGAAAATGATTGTCCTCTACAAAGCAGGGAGAACACCCGAAGGTCAGGTGGCCACAGCCAGCCACACCGCTTCGATTGCCGGTGATTACAGCATATCAAAGGCCATACTCGAGGAAGCCGGCGTGATCGTGGCCGACAGTCTCTTTGATTTTGAGAACTACGTTAAAAACCTCTCCTTTCTGGCGCACAAAGTCATTCGCGGAAATCGGATTGCAATCATAAGTAACGCCGGGTTTGAGTGTGTCACCATGGCCGACAATCTTAAAGATGACCTGGAGTTTAAGCTGGCGAAACTGTCTCCGAAGACAGTCAAAAAAATAACCGGCGTTTTGGAGAAACAGGGGATTCACCGGCTGCAGGATGTGCACAATCCCCTGGATACGACGCCCGTTGCTTCCGATGAGGTGTTTGTCGAATGCCTCAAGGCCATGCTGGAGGATGATGGGGTGGATTGTGCTATCGTTTCACCCGTGCCCATGACACCGGCCATGCAGACCCTTGTCCCGGGAAGGTTTCATGAGGAAAACCTCTATCATCCCAAAGGCGTTGTCATGCGGCTCATCGACCTCTTCTCCAATACAGATAAACCTTTTGTCGTCAACCTTGATGCCGGCGATCTTTTCAAGCCCATGGTAGACTCCCTGGAGCAGGCCGGAGTGCCTACGTTCCGGCGCTCGGACGTTGCCGTCAAGTTCCTGAGAAAATATATTAACAACCGCTTGAAAATCCGGGATCAGTACGAGACTTAAAAAGGTGCCAGGCATCTTTTTTGATTTATGCTATAATGCCGAGTCACTGCATAAAGTGAGAGCGACTGATGACTGACCAGGAGAAATTCGAAGCAATTTTCCAAAGTTACGGATACGTGGATTTCTAGTGGATCGATCCACAGGAAATGAATCGCTTTGCCTTTTTATTGACACAGTAAAATGTGTTGTTGGCTTTGTTCGGGAATACATTCGTCCGGACATAGATACGAAAGGACAATACAATGACCTATTGTGACGATGATGCGCTCATTGTCCCCGAAACCGCTCCAGTAAAAACGGAGAGAAAGGGATGTGCGACAAACTTAATCCTTACAGCTTTGCTTCTCGAAGCAGCGAGGATGGTCGATGATGGGTTCGAGACCTTTGATATTGAAGCCGCTGCGCAAAAGGCATTTGGTATTCCCAAAGGATTTCTCGTCCAAATGGAGGAAATCGGTATTCCGAAGGCTATTGCAGCCATGGAATACCTGGCGGATGCCTCTCAAGCTGAGGATCCTTTGATCAAGGTTTACTACAATTTTTTCACGCCAGCCAACAGTTGCCGACAGATTCTCGATGAGTACAACAATGCCGAAGATAAATCTTCGGTTGTCTGGGTGACGGAGAAGGATGCCAAGAGAAAACCCTTTGATTTCATGCTCGTTGATAATCTCAGCAAAAGATTCATGGCTGTGGGGTTTGCTCTATCGACTGAGCTGGTCGATGCAGAGGTCATAGAAATGGCTGATGTGGAAAAGCTGTGCAAAGAGACATTGGGTTGGAAAGAGGGCCCTTTTGCCTTGATGAATGCCATGGGGATTGAGGAAGCTCTGCAAATTGTGACGGAGAAAATGCAGTTTTCCCACCGTAAAGAGATCAATTTCCCAGTCTCCAGACTTCTCATCACTCAGGCCCAAAAAAACACGCCCTGGCGAATCCCCACCTAGACCCTGCAAAAAGGGAATGCCTGATAATCTGAAAAACGAAAAGCGACGGCAATTATTCGAGAGTGCTTGATTTCATTCTCCTTGCCAATTGCAACAAAAGGGTGTAAAAAAAGAAAACGCAGTCTTGTGACTGGCAGTATAAAAAATCCTATGTCGATAAGAGAGAAAATCGAGGAGATCGAAAAAAATTTTTTCTCGGAGAAGGCCTGCCTGAGTTCCGCATCAAGAGGACGGGTAAGACCTGAGAAGCTTCATCCTCTGCGGACTGATTTTCAGCGTGACCGGGACAGGATCATCCACTGCAAATCATTTCGTCGGTTGAAGCACAAGACTCAGGTCTTTCTGGCCCCTTTTGGTGATCATTATCGCACGCGATTGACTCATGCTCTCGAGGTGTCTCAAATTGCACGAACTATCGCCAAGGCCCTCCGGTTGAACGAAGATTTGACGGAAGCGATTGCCTTGAGTCATGATTTGGGGCATACGCCTTTCGGTCATGCGGGTGAGGCTATTCTGTCCAATATTCTGCCAGGAGGATTTACCCATGCTGACCAAAGCCTACGGGTTGTGGATAAACTGGAATATGATGGGAAAGGCCTGAATTTGACCTACGAGGTGCGCGATGGCATCGCCAAACACTCGAAGGGGAAGGGTGACATTCTGAGTGAAAAAAAAGACGACATGCCAGTGACTTTGGAGGGGCAGATAGTCAGGGCTTCGGATGTGATCGCCTATGTGAATCACGACATCGATGATGCTGTAAGGGCGGGTGTTATCAAAAACAGCGACATTCCTGACAAGCTTGTTCGCATTTTTGGCAAGTGGCACGCCTCCAGGATCGACAGGATGGTCGAAGATGTGGTGCGGTCAAGTCTGAAAATTGAATTGAAGAGAATCACGATGAGTGACGAAGTGGCAGAAGGAGTATCCGATCTTCGTCAGTTTTTGTATGAGCGCGTCTACTTCAACCCCGCTTCGAGTGAGGAGTTGAAAAAAACCGAGAAAATTATCACGGATTTGTACACACACATACTGGAAAAACCGGGTGACCTCGTCAAACCCTATCCAGAAGGGGATTCTCTGGAGCGGCGTGTGGGTGATGCTATCGCCGGGATGACAGATCTCTATGCCTTGAGACTCTACGAACAGATCTTCTTCCCCTGTTCCTGGCCTGTTTTGTAGAAATGGTGCCAGGCACCATTTCTTTTCCCCCTGAAAAAAGGTGCCTGGCACCTTTTTACTTCTTCAACAATATATCTTCAAAGAACTTGAGGGCTTCGTTGCTGCCGGTCTGACCGAGCCAAAAGATAGCCTTCTTTCTCACTTTGGGGTTTTTGTTTGTTTTGGCGATGCCGATCAGCATGGGGACAGCCTTGTCTTCAGGAAGCTGGCTGATGGCAAAAACAGCCGATCCCTTCACGCTCGAGTCCTCATCCGGAGCGTCCACCATATCTTTCAAGGCTTTGACACATTCTTTCGAAGCTTTTTGTCCCAGCCAAAACACGGCACTCTTTCTGACTTTTCGGCTTTCATTATTCTTGGCAATGTGTATCAGTTCCTTAACGGCCTTTTCTGTGTCAGTCAGATGAAGGGCAAACACGGCTTGCTCTTTCAATTGTGTGTTTTCTTCCTCTTTCAGTATGGTCTTCAGGCAGTTGAAGCTCTTCGCGTCCTTCAAGTTGCCGATCCAGAATATGGCATTTTTTCTGACGCTCGTGCTGTAGGCTCCTCTCGCAATGCCGTAGAGCTTATCGCACACCTGGGGATGATCATGGAGGTAGATAGCAAACACAAATGAATCACGCACCCGCTCGCTTTCTTTATCCAGCTTATCTTCGAGAAAGGCCAGGCTCTCGCTGTTATCCGTGTTTCCCAGCCAGTACAAAGGAATCTCTCCAAAATCATACATCCGATCCAAATCCATGATGTGCATATCCATTATTTCCGCCCCGTTCGATCCGATCCTGTGGAGGAAGATGAATCCAGCGGGTGCACCTCCTCTTTCGCTCTTGTAGGATTCGCTGAAGTCTGTGCGGACAGATCTCGTTCTTACTTTGATCTTTTCTCCGTTGACGGTCACCTTATAAGGCTCATCCGCATTCCAGCCGCCTCCCATGTGGATCTTATCCCGGCTCAGGAATTGATAGCCCGTGAAATAGAAATCGCCCTTTTGTGATTTTTTAAACTCGTTCTGTGCCCATTCAAACCTTTTCTCCAGAGATAGTTCTGCTGTGTCCAGGGAACGGATAGTGCCGCTGAATTTTTCCGGGATTTCCTGCCCGTACACACTTCCCAAGATAGCCAGGCAAAACAGCACAAAAAAAGTCTGCACAATCTTCCTTTTGTTCATTTCTCGATAATCTCCTTCAGAAATTTAATGGCGGCATCGTCCTTGGTCTGACCGAGCCAGAAGATGATGTGTTTTTTCACCTTGGGATCCTTCTCCTGCCTGGCCATTTCGATCAGCACCGGAACGGCTTTTTTACCGCTGTTCTGCCCGATGGCAAAGATAATTTGTTCTTTGGTTTTTGCATCTTTGGCACTTGTGTACAAATCCTTCAAAATCTCCAGAGCTTCATCACCATGGGATTGTCCGAGCCAGAAGATAGCATTCCTTCTTATCTTTGGATCTTTTTCTGCTTTGGCGATGGCTATGATTTTGTTTTTGGCCTGCTCACTGTGGCTTTGGCTGATGGCAAACACGGCCTTTTCCTTGAGTTCGGCGTCTGTCAGCTTGTCATACAGGCGGATCAGCGTTTCCACACTCTCCCTATCAGATCTCTGACCCAACCAGAAGATAGCCGCTTTTTTGGCTTTTCTATCCTTGTCGTTCTCAATGATAGAGATCAGCTTAGCCCTTGCTTCCTTTATCCTGCTCTGACCCAAGGCGAAGATCAGCCTCTCCTTCAACTTGCTATCTGTTGTCGTATCATAAATTTTCAAAAGGGCGTCAAAGCTCTTTTTATCGCTTCGATTTCCCAGCCAGAAAATTGCCATCTCTCTGACTTTTGTATCTTTGTCCTCGGTGGCGAGCTTAATCAGCAGGTCTTGGGCCTCCCTTCCTTTGGATTGACCCAAAATAAACAGAGCTTTTTCCCTGAGTTTGGGATTTTCCCCGGTGTTGATGATTTTGACAAGAATGGGATAGGCCTTATCTTCGTCCACGTTGAGCAGCGCATCCAAGGCCACAAGCTTCAACTCAAGTTCAGGATCCAATTCCTCTCCTTCACCTATGCCGACAATGACAGGTTCGTCGAAGTAGCCCAATTCTCCGAGCACGGCCAGTGCTTCCAGGCCTTTTAATCCTTCCAATCCTCTCAATCCCACCAGGGCATCTTCCAGGCCTTCCAGCTCTTCGAGCTTCAAGTCCTCCAGCTCTTCCAGATCGAGATGTTCCATTTCTTCGAGAGACTCTTCAATGTCTTCGCGCTCCAGGTCCTCCAATTTTTTTAGACTTCCGTTGAGATAGATGCGGTACCCGCGCAGACCCTTTTTGATCAGATCTTCGGCGATTTTGACCCGCAGCGTCTTGGCGTCATCGACCCAGGAGCTCTCTGCATATCTGTCAATGAGTGAATTCAGGTAACGAATCGCCTCCTTCTGGTAAGCCTGCTGATCCTCATAGTGGTCCATCTCCTGGCTTTGTTTGCTCATGCTGTAGGCCAGCCAGTAATAGGATTCGGCGGCATACGCGCTTGGTTCATATTGATTGATAAACTGTTCGAACAGGAGCACCGCCTTTTCATAATTTTTTTGGTAGAGGGTTTGCTTTGCCTGCTCATAGGCCTGTTTTATCATCTCGTATTGCTGTTTGTGCTCTTCTCTTTTCTGTTTATCCCTCTCTGTTTCCTGGGCCAAAACAAATCCACCCAGGATCAAGACGAGTATCATAAACAGCGCACATATCTTCGTGAGTTTCATTTTCGTACCTCCCTATATTGTCTTCAAAACATCCATTTTGAAGAGAATATCTCTTTCATGGATGAGATCTTTGATAAGAGATGAAGCGGTCGTGTCATCACTTTTCTGATTTTTTATTTCTCTCAGGACGAGGTCCAAATCCTCCAAAATCTCCTGGGCGGATGGATTAGATTCCGCCACGATTTTTTTCAGGAGATAATTCTGGATGAGCAGATTTTCCAGGGCCTCTTTGTTCAAGGTGGCCGTTTCCTTCCCATTGCCCTCGTTCGTGAAGTTGGCGTATTCGACGAGAAGCGGCTTCAGGTTTTCGAAGTGATCGTTCAAAGATTGATGGACATAGTCGGGTGTGACGTCCGGCCCTAGGCCTCTGGAAACAGTGGCCACATCCGCAACGGCAGTGGGGGAGCGCGACGGAAGCCAGAAACGGCCGATAGCGATTCCCAGCACAAAGATCAAAATCAGAGAAGCGCCCGCATACACCCAACCTGGAAAGTGAAATAGCTTCTTTGGCTGGCGTTTTGTTTGCTTTTCTGTGATATCTATGTGTATAGCCTTCCAGCACTTATCCCAGTCAGCCTCAGGCACGCTCTCCACCTTTGTGTCATCCAAAATTTGGAAGAGCTCTCGGGTATAGGCCAAATCTTTGGCGCATTCTGTACAGCCTTCGATGTGATCTTCGAGTTCGGTCTTTTCCCTGTCGGTCAATTCACCGTAGAGGTAAAGGACAATCTGCTCTCTATATTTTTTGCATTTCATAGCGGTCCTCCGGCATATAGCGCCTGAAGTGTTTTTTCATGGCCGAAACAGTCCGGAAAAGCTGTTTTTTCACACTGCCTTCCGAACACTCCATGTACTCGGCGATTTCCTTGATGCTCAACTCCTGGTAGTGTTTGAGGATGAAAATCATTCTCTGTCTTTTCGTTAGAGTGCTCAAGACCAGTTCGACGCGTTCCTGAACTTCCTTTTTCTGTTGAGAACTGTCGGGGTTTGATGCGTTATCAGGGGCTGATGCGTTCATGACATCTCCTCCTGGATGGATGTTATCCTTCTCCCTCCTCGCTTTCCTCAGATGATCGATACTGCAGTTAATGCCTATCCGGTAGAGCCAGGCAGAAAAATTGGTGTGGTCCTGGATGTCAAACCTTCGCAGAGAGCTATAGGCCTTGATGAACGTGTCCTGGAGGATATCTTCAGCGTCCTCGATGTTTTTCGTGTATTGATAGGCGAGCCCGAGGATCTTTCTTTTGTTCCCTTCGAACAAGAACTTGAAAGCTTCGGTGTCGCCTGCCTGCGCCGATTGTACTAGAGCTATCTCGTCCATTTTCTCTTATCATATACCATAACGCACTAATCCACACTTTAGTTGACCAAAATGGTGCCAGGCACCTTTTTTGGTATTTGACATCGATATAGGGCTTTGGTATTTTCGCTCTATGGGGTCACACGTGAAGCAACGCACACTGTGGCCGTTTTTACTCTTTCATCTGAGAGTCGGCATTCGTGTAGCGCTGAGAAAAGTCGCTGCGATCGTCGCTCTGATATTTGCCATATTTGTGATTCTGAGGGCTGATTTTTTCGCTGCGGTTTTTTCCGGATTGCTGCAATCTGAATCTCTCGTGCCGGGTCTTGTCTTTGCGGTTGTCGCGATCGGCATTGCCTTGATGGCATCGCCCAGAATCTGCCTTGGACTCACCGGTTGGATCCGCCACCTTCCCGCCTCAAGCCCTATGCACCGCCGTCTGGCAACTCTGGCCATCTTCGTAGCTCAATTGCCCATCCTTCTTATCCTTGCCTTCTTAGCTGTCTTTGTTTCTCAAACTTCCAAAATTCCAGTGCTATTCTTTCTTGCAGGGCTGCCTTTGCTGGGTCTGGCCGCTGCCCAGTGTGTTCTCCCCGTGAAACGCAGATACCTCACCATACCCCTCGCTGCCATTAATTGTGTGATTGCCACAGGCGGACAATGGTACTTTCTCGCCGACAGCCTTGTGCTTCTCCTCCTCACGGATCTTATCGCCGGACCCGTTGAGGCTCTCAGGCGACCCCCAAAATTCCGCAAGGCTTTCTCAGGTTTTTTCCTCACAGTCTTCATTTCCTGGAGGGCGTTGCGCCTCCGCATCCTCATTCCTTACCTACCCTCCTTACTCGTCCTCGGCTTGACGCGCATCTTTGTTCAAAACAATTCCTTTTCCCCGTCGTTGAATTTCAGGGCCATGTGCTTTGGCGGCGCCTTGAGCATCTTTCTCTTCTGTGCTTTCATTGCCGGTCGCCTATCCGAGCGACGGCCTGTCTGGCCATGGATACGTTCTCTCCCCTGGACAGCACGAGAACGAATTCTCATTGATGCCCTCTTCCTTACCATTTTATCCCTCCCTCAATTGTGTCTCATAGCTTTTCTCGATATTCGTGCCCTTTGGCCTGTTGCCTGCAGCCTCCCTCTAGTGGCTGTTGTCGCCTCGCTTATCATGCGACGCGGTTACAGATACCGACTAGGAGCCGGAGAGATGATAACCTATGTGGGCATGGCCGGTGCTGTCACCCTCGCTGTTTTTCCCTGGATATCTTTCCTTTACCTGGCCCTGACTTTTCTGGCTTTGAAGTATGCCGCCGACGAAGATAAAAACCAGAAAGTGAGCCTTTGGCATGAAATGCAGTACCTCGCCGCGGGCGATCCTTTTTCGTGGAGTAAGCAATGATTCGCTTTCAAAATGTCTCTTTTTGCTACCAAAAAGATGAGCCTGTCCTCTCCGCGTTAAACCTGGAATTCCAGCCTGGCCTGACCATGCTCCTGGGACCAAACGGATGCGGGAAAAGCACCCTTCTCAAGCTGGCTGCTGGCGTTGAAAAACCGGATGCGGGCACCATCTCCATCGATGGGCATGATCTCTGGAGCCAGGAAATCGAAGCCCGAAAGAATCTTGCCTATGTTTCCGAACAACCGGACCTTACACCCTATGCAACGCTCAAAGAAATTCTCAACCTCGTGTGTCGCCTGCGTCATGAGCCTCTACAGAAGGGGAAGGACGCCTTGGAGTTTTTTGATCTCCAGAACTTTGCCTCCCATACAGTCCGGGAGCTCTCACTCGGTCAGAGGCGGAGGGCCGTTTTTGCCGCTGCTCTCATCGGGAAGCCCGGCCATATTCTCCTTGACGAACCACTGGAAGGGATGGACCGCAAAATAAAGGAAGATATTCTTGCCTGGACAGAGCAGCGCCTCGAGGCCGGGGCGGCAATGATTGTCGTCTCTCACGCTATCGAGCCCTTTCTCCAATCCATTTCCAAGGCTATCACAGTCAAAGATGGATCGGTCTTGATGCTGGATGAACTGCCTGCAAATAGAGAAGATCGCTCGGAGCTCCTGGACAAGCTTGCCAAAGGAGCCTCTTTACACTGATGTCTTTCCAGGAGAGAATCGTTGCGGTTTTCATCCTGGTGTTCTTGATCATTTCCGTCACGTCATCTTCTTCAGCGCGGTTTTTTCCTTTGAACTCTGAACCCTCCGTTCATTCTATCCTGCAAAAGGAGATAACCATCCGGAACGTGACCAAAGAAAAATTGCTTTACACCATCAAGGTTTGCAACTCTCCGAATCCTCCCACACGAAGGACGTTGGATGTCAATGAAGTTCACCGCTATCCAGGGGATGAGGCCCTGGATATTTCCTTTTGGCGGGATCAAGAGAAAATCGACTACCGCCTCGATCCAGGCGAATCCTATTCCTTTCGTTATGACGAAAACAATAAAATCGATATTTTTGCCGGTTCCCACGGCCGTACGGATGTCGTGGATTTGGCCCCTTATGTGCGAACGCCGATGGATGTGGTCGAAAGGATGCTCGAGATGGCCGAAGTCGATAAGCAAGATGTTCTTTTCGACCTGGGTTGCGGGGACGGCCGCATCATAATCACTGCTGCCAAAAAGTATGGGACACGGGGTATTGGGATTGATCTCGAGCCACAGCGGATCAAGGAATCCATTGCCAACGCCAAGGCCGCTGGCGTCGACGAGCTTGTCGAATTCCGGCTTGAAGACGCGACCCTGTCCGATTTTTCCCAGGCTTCAGTCGTAACCATGTATCTCTTGACCGAGTCCAACGAACTGCTCCGGCCTCATCTGGAACGTCAGCTCCGGTTTGGAACCTTAGTTGTCTCGCATAATTATCCGATTGAACGCTGGGAATCAAAGCTTGTGGATTATGTTTCTTTCACAGCCGAGGACGGCAATGAACACAGCATCTGGGTTTACCGCCGCTAAGCGATGCTTTTGTTACATTGTTCCCGGGTTTTTAAAAATCGCAAAATTCATTTCGAATAAAAATTATCAATTCTTCCTTGACAATCCTTTTTTCAGTTTTATATAGTGAAATGGCTGAGATTCAGGAAGCAGGGTAAAGTTAGTCTCCAATGTTACCAATTGTGTCTATGTGTTTTTTGTCCCGTCGATACTGATTTCTTGCTTTTCCAATCAATCTGCTGATGATCTCAGCGAACAGAGATGAAGTCTTTGTTTAAAAACGGGTTTATTGAGAGGAATGATGTGGATGAGGTGTTCAGGATTCCACAATTAAGCCGGGATTTGAGGGGGCGGTTCTCCCATCCAAGGCTCTGAGTTTAAATGAGATCCCATCGCTTGTCGAAATTGATTGCCACCCAAGGCAATCTGCCAGATTGCTCAGGCATATAGAACCGTCCCCATCTTCACTCCTGTTGTTTTCTTCGGAAGAGATTCAAAAAGGTGCCAGGCACCTTTTTTTGATCCCGGCTTTACGATTTTTGTGAATTATCCTATAGTGGAGTTGATTGATACGGAGAGTGACGATGAAGGTTAAAAATGATTCCCTGAGCCTTGCGACAAAGGGTTACAGCGACATGATCGATGTCACGGGACACGTTGCTGATAAGCTGACCGAATCCGGCCTTCAGGAAGGTCTGGCCACGATGTTTGTCCCCGGTTCCACAGGGGGCTTCACGACCATCGAGCACGAATCCGGACTCGTCGAGGATTTCTCGGCCATGATGGAACGCCTCATCCCCCAGAATGCTCACTATCATCACGATGCCAGGTGGGGTGACGGCAATGGATTCTCCCATGTCCGGGCAGCACTTCTCGGCCCCTCCCTGACTGTCCCCTTCAGCAACGGCCGTCTGAATCTGGGAACGTGGCAGCAGATCATCTTCGTTGATTTCGACAATCGGCCCCGCTCGAGAAACATCATCCTTCAATTCATGGGAGAGTAAGCCTCTTTGACATGAACGAAATCAAAAAAAAGCTCGATCAGCTTAAAAAAGAGCGTGAGGTCCGTTCGCGAACGAAGAAAAAGCTGGCAAATTTGGCTCGGAACTTGAATGAAGAGGACGTAGTTATCGCGGACACATCATTTCCGCCATCGAAAAAACCGGACACCCCCTCCAAATCTCATCACGTTGAGGAAACTTGGGCCCAAATTAACAAAGACACCGTCCTTTCCACAAAGGAAAAGCTCCAACAGCTTATCAGCCTGACCCGTTCCGAAAAACAATCCAAACCCTCCACCCATCAACCCCGATACGAATCCGTTGATAGAGAGCCCCTTCGACTCATAGAAAATGCCTATCCTCTGGACACCCGGTACGGCAAAATCAATATTTCTTCAGGATTGAATATCAAGGGGCACATTCTGGCCTGCCTCAGCAAAGACGAGGCCTTCCAAGAGCTCGACCTCTCCACCGCCCTTTTCATCGATCTGGAAACCACCGGCCTCTCCGGCGGCACGGGCACAGTCCCCTTCAACGTCGGTATGGGCTATTATAAAGATGATCAGTTCTGGGTGCTCCAGTATTTCCTCGGCGAACTGGCCGAAGAAGAACGGATGATCGCCGAGATGGCCCGGTTCTTCCGTGAGATGGATTTTCAATCTGTGGTGACCTATAACGGCAAAAATTTTGATATCCCTCTGCTCGAAACACGCTTTATCCTCCATCGCCAGCCGTTCCCCTTAAACACGCTGCCTCACCTGGATTTCCTCTATCCGGCCCGGAGTCTCTGGGGGCATAAATATGAAAACTGCCGGCTCTCCCATCTAGCCCATGAAGTCGTCCGGACCGGCCGGACAGAAGACATCCCCTCGGCCGAGGTTCCCTGGCGCTACTTCCAGTATCTCCAGACCGGCAATTACGACCTCATCGAACCCGTTCTCTATCATAATCAGGAAGACATCCTTTCTCTTCTTGCCGTGGTCATCACGGGAGCGCTTATCTTTTCCGAGGAGGTGGAAGAGTGCCTGGCCGATGCCATGGATTTTTACGGGGCTGGAAAAGTCATGGAAAAGATCGGCGATCATCAGAAGTCTGTCCAGTACTTCGAGCGGGCCCTCAACGGCAGCCTCTCCGATGACGTCATCCTTGAGGCCAAGAAAAAACTCTCGTACCATTTCAAGCGGAATGCCGAATGGGACAAGGCCATTTCTCTTTGGAAGGAGATCATATCTTTGGAGGCTATTTCGGCGAGACATCTTTTTTCGTTCAGAGAATATGCCATGTATCTGGAACACAGAGAGAAAAACTATGAGGAAGCCAGAAAAATTGCGGAAGAAGGGTATGTCCTCTCTCTCGGCAGTTCGCCCCGCTTCGAAGAGGATTTCAAATACCGGATGGAGCGGCTCAAGGCCAAAATCGCGAAAAAATCTGAGTCTGGCAAAGATTGACACCTCACGATTGACTGAGGACGCGCTCAAATAAAAAAGCGCTCTATATAATTAAAAGGAGTAACGCCTATGGCGAGCAAGGATTTTTATATGCTGGATGTATTTGCCATGGATAGATACGGCGGGAACGGCCTGGCTGTGTTCAAAGACGCTGCCGATCTATCCGCAGAGGAAATGCAGGCCATTGCCCGGGAGATGAACCAGGCGGAAACGACCTTTATTCTGTCGGATTCGCCAAGAGAGGGCGGCTATGATGTCCGGATTTTCAGCCCTGAAAAGGAGCTGCCTTTTGCAGGTCACCCTTCACTCGGAACAGCCTACACGATCCAGCAGGAAATCATCAAAGAGCCTGTGCCGCAGATTATACTGAACCTCGAGGCAGGGCAAATCCCCGTCGATCTCCTTTATGAGGGAGATAAACCCGATATTTTGTGGATGAAACAAAAGCCTGCTTCCTTCGGGCATACATTCGATCCAACGGACGTGGCGAAAATTATCGGTCTGGATACTGAGGATATTGATGACAGCTATCCCATAAAAGAGGCCTCTTCAGGTCTTTTCTTTATCATCGTACCGGTCAGGTCTTTGGAAGCTCTGAAAAGGGCCAAACCAAACGGGAGCGCCATTCGGGATTTTGTTGCCCACAACGACGGCAAGGCTTTTATCCTGTTCTCCAGAGAGACCTATTTTGATGACAACGATTTGAACATGCGGGCCTTTAATGAGTATTACGGCGTCCCCGAGGATGCGGCCTGCGGAAGCGGGGTGGGAAGTTTAGCCGGCTATTTGGTGGAGCACGGATATTTCGATACAAAGAGCATTGATTTGCGCGTCGAGTCCGGCTATGAGATCGGCAAACCCTCGCTTCTGTTCATAAAAGCCGCAGAGGAGGGCGGCCGAATCAAAGTTCAGGTCGGCGGCCGCTGTGTCCCCCTCGCCAGGGGACAATTTGGATGATCGTGTGGTTGGATATAGATTAGGGACAAGCGACTTCATATGAAAAAGCGCTTTTCCTATTTGTCAAAATAAGATGTCGATTCACGTTTTAGAGGTGAAGCCATGAAAGCCATGATGCTGAGGCAATTTTCCCCGATAGAACATAATCCTCTTACCCTGGAAAACGTCCCCACTCCAGAGCCTGGTCCGGATGATATTCTCATCCGCGTTCATGTCTGCGGCGTCTGCCACACAGACCTCCACACCGTCGAAGGCGAGCTTCCGGAGGTTGTCCTGCCCATCATTCCCGGCCACCAAGTTGTCGGAACCATCGAGCAGACAGGATCGAACACATCCCGCTTTAAAACCGGTGATAGGGTAGGGGTGGCCTGGCTTTATTCCATTGAAGAGGACTGCAAATACGCCCGACAGGGAAAGGAAAACCTGTGTGATAACGCACGTTTCACGGGCTACCACGAAAACGGGGGGTATGCCGAATACATCAAAATACCGGAAATATTCGCCTATCCCATCCCCCCCGCTTTTTCCGATCAAAACGCCGCACCCCTTCTGTGCGCGGGAATCATCGGATACAGAGCACTCCGTCTGAGTGAGATAAAACCAGGTCAAAATCTGGGACTCATCGGGTTCGGCGCCTCCGCTCATGTGGCCATCCAGGTTGCCGTCCATTGGGGCTGCAATGTTTATGTTTTCTCAAGGAGTGAGGAGCATCGGTCCTTAGCGCAAAGCCTGGGAGCTGTTTGGACAGGGATAACCAAGGATGCTCCCGGCGAAAAAATGGACAGCATCGTCAATTTAACTCCGGCCGGATCGACCGTCCTCGACGGTATGAAACTGCTGGATAAAGGCGGTACTCAAGCTTTGGCCGGCATATACATGTCGCCCATCCCCGAGATGGATTACGCCACCTATCTCTATCATGAGCGCACTCTCCGCAGCGTGGCCAATGCCACCCGTCAGGACGGAAACGAGCTGCTCGATATCGCCGCTGAAATCCCCATCGAAACAACCACCCAGAACTTTCCTCTGGAAGAAGCCAACAAGGTCCTCCAACTACTCAAAGACAGCCGAATCGACGGTGCTGCCGTCTTACAGGTCAAAGAATAGGAATAGATCAAATCTTATTGAAAAAATGCCTGGTAGCTTTTATCAGCAAATTTCATTTATCAATCAAGATGCGTATTCGCATTTAATACATAGATTTTTCCGACTTTCTGTTATCCCTGAAAGGAGAGCAACCTATGTTTGACTACGATGCGGATTCCCCGCTTGTATATGAGGAACACGGATGTGAATTGCAGAATGGCGTTAATGTCTGTGAAGTCTCCTACGCAAGCCCCCGCGGAGGGCGAGTGTCTGCCCTTCTGCTCATCCCTGAATGCAAGCCTCCCCTTGCTGCTATTCTGTTCATGCACCCCAGCGGCACCAACAGATACGCATTCTTGAAGGAAGCCTCCGTATTTTCTCAAGGAGGATGCGCGGCTCTTCTCATCGATGCCCCCTATGCCCGCCAGCCGGTGCGGCCTGTTTTTAGCTTTACGGAAAAAGACCGCGATGACCTTATACAGGCTGCTGTCGACCTCAGACGGGGTGTGGATCTCCTTCTTTCCCGCCAGGATATTGATCCTCACCGGATCGGCTGTATCGGATTCTCCTACGGGGCCACAGTCGCCGCCATGCTGTCCGGCGCCGAAAAACGCATAAAAGCCTGCATTCTCTGGGCTGCATCATCCAACCTGACAGACTTCCTCAAACGTCAGACCAAATCCCTCCCCAAAGACAAGCTTGATGCCTACTTGGAAGCGATGACAATCATCGATCCGATTCACCATGTCGGTCATGCGGCTCCCTCAGCTCTTCTCTTTCAGAACGGCCGCCTCGATAAAAATGCGCTTGAAAAAGATGTCATGACCCTCTACGAAAACGCCACCGAACCCAAACAGATGGCCTGGTACAACACCGGGCATCATCTGGACGGGAAGGCTTCTCAAGATAGATATGAATGGATGCGCCGACAGCTCAATTTGGATGCACTCTCACCCAGGCTCATGAAAGAACTCGGAGAATTCAAGCTCAAACAGATGGTGCATTCGAAATAATTATGGAGGAAGGACCCGCGGCGTCTCCCGTTTATTGAGGCGCCCCGGATCCTTCGCAACCAACCCCCTTTTGCTGAGTTTAAACCTACCTTTAAACTCTGGTCCCCAACCTTTATTCCGATTCTATGGACACCACTTAAAGCGGTTTCGGTCCTCACTATCTTTTATTTACCCAGGTCATTTCTTTTCTATGCAACATCTATGCCATCTGCCTTTACAGAATTTATCAAAAGCCCATAAAGTGATGACTGGCCCCATCTTCCCCTGAGGATGGGACTGCCCCAAAGAATCCCAACTGATCATAACCCCGGAGGGTTTTTTCGAATTGGAAACTCAGTTTCCACATAAAAATGACTACTTTGTTTCCGAAATTTGGGAATTTCTCTGCATCCACCCTTGTCATTTGACCGGCGAAGTTGTACATTATTAGAGACATAGAAGGTATTGGGAACCATGTATCTGAAATGCCGCTCCTCCGGATTAACATACGGCCTGTCAGACCGGACGATCATAGGCCGATCGAGCAATCCATCCTGCGATCTTTGCCTCACACACAACAGTGTCTCTCGCAGGCACGCCGAAATCATCAAAAAACCGGAAGGCTATATCATAATTGATCACAACAGCAAAAACGGCACTTTTCTCAATGGAACACCTGTAAAGGATCCGACTGTCATCTCTCCAGGCGACATTCTCATGGTCGGCAGAGTCGATTTTGTGGTCCAATCCGAGGAATTTGCATCCGATGAAGAGAAAAATATCATCACAGAACAGTTGCTCAGTGATTCACCCCCCTCTTCCCAAATCGAGGACATGACCAAAACCAGCATCGAAGCCGAGACGCTCAAACTCATAAGCCGAAAGGCTAGAGCGCCTTCCGATATCAAAACAGAACGATTGCGCAATCAGGTCAAACTGATTTCAGAAATTACCTCGACCATTCGAGGTTCCTCGGGGCAGATCCATTTTGAGTCCGAGCTGGCTTCGAAAATCCTAAAAATGTTTCCGCAAGCAAAACGCTGCATGATTATCCTCCGGACTCCCGAAGACATCTTGACTGTCCGGGCAGCCGCCTTCCAGTCTGTCGAGAATTCCGATCACATCAAGATCAGCAAAACCATCATCAATCATGTGCTCGAGCAAGCCCAGTCCATACTCAGCGCGGACGCCCAGCAGGAGAGCTATTTCTCAGAGGAGGGAAGCATTGCTGAGGCCGACATCCATTCGTTCATCTGTGCCCCTCTCATCGGCGATAAAGAGCCTTTCGGTGTGATCTTCCTTGATGTTCTGGCTGAAATCGAATGTTTTTCGGATGAGGATCTCATGTTTCTGACTGTGATCGCCAATCAAATAGCTCTGGCCATGGAACACGCACGGCTGGTCGAACAACTTGGCGTGGACCGGGACCGTCTTCTCGAAGAGAATATACGCCTGCGCGAGACAGAAGCTCCCGGATTGAGTTTTGAAAACATCATCTTCTCCAGCCCGAAGATGAAGGATGTCCTAACCCACACCCAAAAGGTGTCCCGAACAGATTCCTCTGTCATCATCCTCGGAGAGAGAGGAACAGGTAAGGAGTTGGTCGCCCATGCCATACACTACGACAGTCCCAGGAAAGACAAGCCTTTTGAAATCGTGAACTGTGCTTCGATCGGGCACGAGCTGGTCGAGAGCGAACTCTTCGGCCACGAAAAAGGAGCCTTCACAGGCGCGGACAAGGCCAAACCCGGCTTGTTTGAGATTGCCAACCGCGGCACTCTTTTTCTCGATGAAGTTGCCGATTTACCGCTGAGAACTCAAGCAAAGCTTCTCCGTGCCGTTGAAAACGGACAGATTCGCCGCCTGGGAGGAACCAAAGATATTAAAGTGGATGTGAGGATTATCGCTGCGACCAACAGAAATCTGAAAAACGAGGTGGAGGAGAACCGGTTCCGGGCCGATCTTTATGATCGGCTGAATGTGGCAGTCATCAGACTCCCCGCGCTCACAGAACGGAAAGAGGATATCCTGACTCTGGCCAATCATTTCCGTGAGTATTTCAGGAGGAGGATGAATAAAGATGTCAGGGGCTTTTCAGCGGATTCCTGGAATATCCTCTATCAATACAACTGGCCGGGCAATGTCCGGGAATTGAGAAACGTCGTGGAGAAGGCCATGATCGATGTCCAGGGGGATACGATTCTCCCCTTACATCTGCCGGCTGAAATCTCAACAATGTTTATTGATGTCAGCAAGTATAAGCGGGGAGGGAAACTGTCCGAAGCGGAGGCGGTACTCAAAAGAGAATTGATCATGGAGGCCCTCCAAACATCTTGGGGGAACAAAAGCAAAGCGGCTGAAATCTTGGGTGTATCCCGGGCAGGATTGCGGAAGATGATGCATTCCCTGGGCCTGGAGAATGATTTCGGCAAGCGCGGGAAAGATTGAAAATTCCTGTCCTTTCGGCTATATTTATAGAACTCTTTTCGAGT
>Ga0180431_10000371_pt1 | contig 64694 bp, 46 predicted proteins | sample SS_ome_11_FD_132459 | JGI IMG/M metagenome (GOLD analysis project Ga0180431, IMG submission 132459) | Hypersaline lake sediment archaeal communities from the Salton Sea, California, USA - SS_1_MS_1 metaG | ecosystem: Environmental > Aquatic > Non-marine Saline and Alkaline > Hypersaline >... | reverse complement strand
GCTGCGCGAACGAGAGAAGCAAGCCATCATTGACCGGCCAACTGGAGAATGACACCGAACAACCACATCCACAGGTATTCGTCAACCCGCGCCCGGGTTGACGAAACCGTGATGTGAAGCGTTCGTCGCGACACGAGGTCGCGTTTATTGATTGTCCGACAGTTCCTCGTGAGACTGATCGGACCCGGCGTTTCCCCGCCGGTACTCTACGGTGGCGTGCTGCCGTCGCGCTGACGACGGGGTGCGAAGCCCACCGGAGAATGTACCGAAGCCGCAGAGAGCCTATTGGCTCACGGCGGGGTGAGATCCGTGAGGGGATCACCCTCCTGGCACCCACCAGCGCCTGGGCAATCATCGATCCGGACTGCCGGTCGACAGCAGCAAGTACTGAAAGCCGTCCGTACGAATTGTTACAGTGAATAGGCTTGCCGTTCTTCTGGGGTGCTTGGCGCGCCTCAGGCCCGTGAACGGCTACGAAACGGAAGAGCCACAATAACAGTAGAATAGTCGCGTGCGGCACCGTTTCCCGCACGCAACCGATACCATCCTCAATCCAAGGAGTACGTCATGCAACGCAACGATCCACTTGTCCCCCGTTCGCGCCGGTCCGTTTCGCGCCGGCGGTTTCTGAAGGTTTCCGCGGGCGTGGCGCTGGCCGCTCCGGTGGTGGTTCCCGCCTCGGCCTTGGGCGCCGCGGGCAAGGCGGCGCCGAGCGAGCGCATCGGTATCGGCATGATCGGCCTCGGACGCGAGGCGCTCCACAAAAACCTGCCGGTATTCCTGCGCCACCCCCTCAGCCAAGTGGTGGCCCTGTGCGACGTCGACCGCTGGCGGCTGGAGCAACAGCACCAACGCGAGGAACTGAAGGGGTGTTTCGGCACGACCGACTTCCGCGAGCTGCTCGCCCGCCCGGACGTCGACGGCGTGATGATCACCACGCCGGATCATTGGCACGTGCCCAACGCCCTGGCGGCCATTCGCGCGGGCAAGGATGTGTGCTGCGAGAAGCCGATTGGGCTGTGCATCGAGCACGGGCGCATCCTGGCCGACGCCGCGGCGAAGGCCGGCTGCGTGTTCCGCACCGATAGCGAGTTCCGGTCCATCCCCCTGTGGTTCCGCGCGGTGAGCCTGGTGCGCACGGGCAAGATCGGACAAATCCGCACAATTCGCATGGCGGTGCCGCTGTTTCCGAACCGGGCCCTGCCCATGCAGCCCGAAATGCCCGTCCCCGAGGAACTCGACTACGACCTGTGGCTGGGGCCGGCGCCGGAGGCCCCGTACACGGTCAAGCGGGTGCATCCGCGCCACAGTCACGCCTGGCCGGGCTGGTTCGGCAACCAGGCGTACTGCGACGGCGTGATTTCCAATTGGGGCTACCATCCGGCCGACGTCGCCCAATGGGGCAACGACACCGAACGGACCGGCCCGGTGGAAATCGAGGGGCGCGGCGAATTCCCGCCCGCCGACGGACTTTGGAACGCCATGCAGGGCTTCGACGTCCGCTACCGCTACGCGAACGGGGTGGAGTTATTCTACACGGCGCTGAGCGACCGCTCGAAGGGCGTGTCGTACGTTCGGTTCGAGGGAACGGAAGGCTGGGTGTGCGCCCGGTACGGGCCTGACCGGCTGGAGGCCGAGCCGGCGTCGATCCTCGACGCCGAAGTCAGCTCCGACGACTTCCCCTTCGTGCGCAAGAACGAGAAGCACGACTTCCTCGATTGCGTGAAGGCCCGATCGCAAACGCTTCAAGACGCCGAGGTGGGCCACCGCTCCAGCAGCATCGGGCAGCTCGGCTACATCGCGTGCCAGGTGGAGCGGAAGCTCACCTGGGACCCGGCGGCCGAACGGTTCGCCGGCGACGACGAGGCCAACGGCCTGCTGCGACTACCCCCCGGCCGCGCGCCGTGGAACGTCGGGTAGCGGCAAAGGCGAAATCGTATGTGCGGCTTTGGGCCGGGTGGCCCCGGGTCATTACTCACCCGGGGCTCCCACAGACCCGTGCAGGATTACCGCATACGGTTCCTCAAGTGACATCTTCGCTTCGCTTTCGGCACACGGAGTGTATGGCCACCGCGTAAGGCAGTCGGTACCGTTCTTGGACTCTGGCGAACCAGCTCCAAGGCGGACGGTTCTTCCGCCGGCGTCGGCTGAGCCACTTCCGCCAGACACGACGCACCTCGTCCCGGAAGCAGGTCAGCGCAACGCTGTTGCCCGTGATTCCGTAGTAGTTCACCCAGCCGCGCACTGAAGGATTGACGAACTTCGCGATCTCTTCCAGGCTCTGGTTGTTGCGGGTCGCTCCCAGACGCCACGAACGCGATCAGTCAGTGTACTTGCCCGCCGGCATCGAGCGTCTGGTTGGCTACATGACCCGCTGCCCCTTCAGTCTCTCGCGCCTGGTCAAGGTGACCGAGACCGGGCAAGTCGTCTACAAGGCCGAGAAGGACACCTGCCGGGCGTTTCCCGAGGCAGAGGGCAACGGGCTGCGGCCCGGCCGGGCACCGACGCGCAGCGTTGGTCGACGGAATTTCCAGGTCCTTGATCCGCTGGATTTCCTGGCCGAGTTCACGCAGCACATCCCGCCGAAGGGCTCGCATCTCGTCCGCTATTACGGTTTCTACTCGAACAAGACCCGCGGGATGCGCCGCAAGGCGGCGGAGGCCGAGGCAGCGAAGCAGGCGGGCGGTGAGGCTCCCGAGGCTCCCACGTCGAGCCGCTCGAGCCAGACCTGGGCCATGCTCATCAAGCGCGTCTACGAAGTCGACCCGCTCTGCTGCCCAAAATGCCAGGGCGAAATGAGGGTCGTCGCTTTCATCGAGCCGCCGCAGGGCGACGTGATCGAAAAGATCTTGCGGCACTGCGGGCTGTGGCACTCCTCACGGGCACCGCCGGCCGACGGCAATTTCGTCCACGACGGGGACGGCCAAGGGGACCGCGACGAGCCGCGGGAGTTGGTGTACGTCGCGGAAGATGGGACCTGGGCCGAGGCCGACGCCTTCGCCCGCGACGCGGCCGACCGGTGGTATCGCCAGCCGCCCGAGGACGGCCCCCGGGAACTCACCTACGTGGACGAAGACACGTTCTGGCGCGAGTTCTGATTTTGCCGTCTCGACGAGTCGACCCGCGCCGGTGCGCGCCGACTGCGACACACCCCCACATAAGCTGTTTTGATGGCGTAGCTACGCGGGATCGCTCTGCGCCCGATTCTCCACAAATCCCTTCCATCGAGTGGATCGAAGGGGTTGCGGGCGGGGAGGGCGGCCACGGCTGCCCTCCCCGCCCGCAACCCCTTGACAACCAAAACCCCCTCGATCAGACTCAAGCCTTGTGGGAAATCAAAATGCCTATCCCTTACCCTGTTCGATCAGCCCGCATGTTCGCTTCCGGCTTCCTTCAACCCGCCTTTCGGACGAATCTCTGCCTTCCGCTACACTTCGGCGTTATCCACCTGTGGCTGGACTTACCCCTTGATCGTACCGAACCCACATGAGATGCTTGGCGCACGTTTGAGGTTTGGTACGCTCGCGGAGCGCACCAGCAAGCAGCCGGGCAAGCCCGGCACACAACAAGACGAGTCCACCGTACCATCGAAAGCCGCGCCGAGCGCATCTTCCGATGTTCGGTGACTCGCGACGTTGGGCCAAGAAAGGAGATACACCAATGAAGTATACGAACATAACAGTCATCTGCCTTGCGCTGTCCCTATCTCTGGTGCAACAGGTCTGCGCTGATGAAGCGACGCTGAGCCTTGTCGAACTGACCGATAAGCCCGTCATTCAGAAAGGATCGCCGGGAACCGAGGACAACAAGTACGGTTTCGAGGGTGGTTCGGTTATCAAGCTCGATGGGACCTATCATCTTTTCACCGCTGAGATGGTCGGCGATCCTTTCTGGATCAAGATGAAGTTGGCGCACTGGACGAGTTCGGATGGCTTTGTCTGGACACGGCAGGGCACCATTAACGAGGGCAGCGGCGATCGCACAGGCAAAGATCCCCGCTCCAACCTCTGGGCGCCGATGCCGATATTCAATGAAGCGAAAGACCGCTGGGAGCTATTCTACGTGGCCTACCATTCGGGGGGCAAAGGGAGCTTTTGGGACGGTCGAATCTGGCGCGCTGAGTCTGTCCAGCCGGGCCGAAAGGGCATCAGCGGGCCATGGAAAGATCGTGGTATCGCCTTGGAACCAGGACCCAACAGCCAACCGTGGGAAGGTTCGCAGGGCACGGATTCATTCTATCCTTTTCACAATGGCGAAAAGTGGATTGGTTTCTACGGCAGTTCACCGCAGGGGTTTCCATGGCAAGTCGGTTTGGCAGAAGCGGACAAACTGGAAGGGCCATGGAAGCGACGTTCGGGAAATCCGGCGCTGAGCGGACATCCCGACATAGAGAACCCCATTGTCACCAAGATTGCAGATGGATTATACATTGCCGTCTTCGATCAGATCAGACCAAGCAACGTGATTGGCTACGTCGTTTCCAAAGACGGGATCACGTGGTCGAAACCCAAGCAGTTGCGGATCGAATCCAAGACGTGCGGGGACATCCGTACTCCCTTGGGCTTGGTCCATGAACGTGACGGAACATTCACGGTCTTCTTCACCGGCAGAGCCGCCAATGATAAGTACTGGTGCCTTTGGAGAATGCGTGTCAAAGCGAATCCGGGATCTGCATCAGGCAAGAACTGAGAGGGAAAACGAACGCCCAACCACCATAAGCGCGCCGGGATCGAGACGGGGATCGAGACGGGGACGCAGCTAGTATTGACAAGATGGGATGGCAAGATCGGCAGGCGAAGCGGTTGGGTTTGGAGCACACATTGCGTCGCGAAGGTCGACCCAGGACCGTGAAGGCAATAAACTAGCTGCGTCCCCGTTTCGATTCCGTTTCGATTCCCTTGTCTCCTGAAGACGCTCCTTCTCCTCGGTGTCGGCAACCCGGAATGAATAGAGCTCGGCCTTGGTCAGTTCAAATCGCAGTGCCACGGGTGAGGCTCCGATGCGTTTGCCGGCCTGCCAGGTGACCGGGGCGTCGGTGACGCTGTTGGTGACCGGCACGCAGGCGGCAAGAGTGTTGGTGGGATCGCCTTCAACGCTGACCCGAACGGAGCCGCCGGGGGCAACATCGGCGGTGAGGCGGACGGTGGCGCCGTTGGGAACGACCCGCTTGGTCAGGATGGTCGCGGGCTGGGCCAAGTCAGCCGGTTCATAGCCGGCCCAGCCGTCCGGCCGCAGCGTCGCCAGGCAGAGAAAACCGTCGCGCCAGCTTGTGTGCTTGCCGTTCGACCCGCTGTAGTAAATGCGGATCTCGTCGTCAAGCACCACCGGCGCGTCCGCGGCATAGACGCAACCCCAGTCGTAATCCCCCTCGGTCGGTGCGTTGCCGATGAAGGGTGTTCCCGGCTGGATGCGATGCCAGGTAATGGTATCCGGACTCCACGCCAGTTCGGTGTGGACGCGGTCCTCTCGTGTGCGAAAGACCGCCACCAACCCGAGATAGATGTCCGCGTAACGAAATACGGGCATCGAGTAGGCTTGGTTCTGCGCGTCGCAACGCAGCACCTCGACTGCCTTGGCCCACTGCTTGAGATCGGCGCTTTCGGTGCGGCCGACCAACCGCTGGCTGCCATCTCGCAAGCGCACGAAGCCAACGTAGCGATCAAGTTCGGGCGCCCAGAGCAGGTTGTTATGGGCGTCGCCCTTGGACTCGATGCCGGGGCATGGCAGCGGTTCACTCCAATGCACACCGTCGCCGGAGAAGCGCAGGGCTTCGCTGGCGTGGAGGCGTTCGCTGGCGTGAATCATCTTGTAGCGCCGCGCCGGATCGGGATCCTCCTGATCCTTGAAAACCCCGGTGCCATGTGGGCCGCGCAACACCAGATTGTTCGCCTTGCTTCCCTCGAACTCAACGAGGTTCAGCTCGGGCTTCTCCCATTTCAGCCCGTCGCGCGATACGGCGTAGCCGACGGCCATCTCGCGATTGCGCGGGGGCCGATACGGCGTGCTGTTCCGCTGCGCCGGCGTCATGCCTTTCGACAAATAGTCAACAATAAAGGGGCTATACCAGCACTTGTAGAGCTTGTCCTCATGGTCGTGGATGACATTGGCATACAGGTTGTCGAAACGTTTCTCCCAGGGCTTATCCTCGCCGAAGAGCGGATTGCCGGGATGTTTCGTGACCGTGCCGACGGTGAGTTTCGCATTCTCCGTATTCGCGACGATGCGGGAATCGAGTAACAGGTATCTCGTGCGTTTGGCGGAAGCTTTCGCGGCGGCATCGACTGCTAATGCGCTGCTGCCAACACCCATTGCTACCATCAGGCCCGCGATGGCTGTGATCCCGGTTGGTCGCAAGATGATGTTATCTTTCTTTTCATTCATAATTAAAGTCCTCTTAACCTGCTTCTCTCTCATCAGTTCCCTGGATCAGCCACCGGCAGTTGATCGGATCGTACTCCATCTGCTGGTCGTATCCGCTTCGGATCGCCACGCCGCGGGAGACCATAGTAGGTGTTCTACTCCAGCACGGCTGCGGTTGGCTTCTCGCCGAGCTGCAGCTTGTAGCCTCGCTCGAAAACGGTCACCGGCTCCTTATCCTGCGGATTGCCGATCACCCGCACCGTCACGTGCAGCTCCGGCAGGGTCTCGGGCAGCCCCTTCACCTCGGCGGCGATTTTCCACTGCTTGACCCTTGTCTCCGCCACGCGCTTCTTGAGTACCTTGACGTTCTTGGCCTCCGGGATGCGCTCCCGGAAGGTCAGGTCCGCGCCGATCGGGGGATAATTGATCACATCGAACAGCTTGCCTTGGAATCGGTCGCCGTTCGTGTAACCGACGATCTCCTCGGCAACGATATCGATCGAGTTGTTGACGTCCAGGATCTGCTCGGAGGGGGAGGTGCCGATCAGGAGTCGCATGCGGATGCGCCGATTATAACCGTTCAGGTCGATAGTTTCGTTTTCCCAAGCCTTGTTGCCCGCCAGCCCCGCCGCGACGTCTACGTCGATGTCCTCGCATCCCTCCATCGCCAGCGCGCTGAAGTCGTAACCCATAGAGCCGACGAAGGGCACGTGAACGTTTTTAGCATCGATCAGCCAGATTCCGTCGCACCATGGCGACATCGTGGGGCCGCTGGAGAACACCAGTCCGCCGTCGATGCCGATCTCACCGTCGCTCTGGCCATTGAACACGATGCAATTCTTAAACACTTTACGGTCGCCCCGATTGCGGCCGGCACGGATTGCCCCGAAGTTGACGATGGCGACGTTGTCGTTGCCGCGGTTATGAATCACTGTGCGCAAGTGGTCGTCCTTGGCAGTCCGGCCCGGCACGGCCGTGAGTTGAGCGTCCTCGGCGGCCTCCAGCGTCGCGTCCGGCGCGATAACCAGCGAGACGCCCGGACGCGGAATCGTCACGCTGCGTTTCACGGTGAACTGTCCCCCCGAGAGGACGGCGATGCGGCTGTGCTCTAAGGCCCACTCGATCGCCCGCGAGGGCTCGGCGTGCTTGAAAAGCACTTTCTCCGTCCCCTCATGCCGCACCACACACGTGCCGTCCTGCATGAGGACCGTTGCGAACCCGGCGGCTTCCGCCGCCGAGACGGCCGCGGCGCAGACCAGCGTAAGAGCCGCGACTACTATACGAGCAGACATGCTATGACCTCCCTTTGTTAACAGTTCTCTCTCACTTCCCGCCGCCTGCCGCGCCAACCGCCGGCAGGATGCCGGGATTCCGTCGCCCTGTGACAACAGGGGACCGTATGCTATTCGCCCCCTCCCAGATTCAAGGGAATCGTCTCGTCGAAGACGACTTCCCGGGAACCATCTTCAAACACAGCGATAAGTTTGGCCTTTACCGCGAACCGTGGGAGAGACTCCGGCAGCGGGGGCACTTCGACAGTTCTTTCCCACTGTTTGACCTCTTTGTTTACCACGTCCTTGCGCTTGACCACCACGCTGTTTGCGGAATTGCCGATGTACTTCTTCAAGGTCATGCAAGACGAGCGAGGGTAGGTCGTCAAGCCAACAAGGTTCATCTTCTTCGCGTCTCCGTACCCAACAACCCTCTCTACCGTGACGTTCGGCGAATTGTTGATGTCGAGAATCTCTTCGGAAGGAGCGGATCCTATTACCGTTCCTATGCGAATGTTCTTGTTGAAGTAGTTAAGGTCAATCGTTTCATTTTCCTCGGCCTTTTCGCCCGCCAGGCCGGCAAGTATGCCGATATCGAGATCTTCGCAGCCTTCGGCCGCGACAACGCCGTTGCCGTAATGTTCCGCGCACATCAGCGGTATCCGTGTATTCTTGCAGTCGAGGATCCACAGAGCGGCGCCTCGGCAGCCCGTAAGGACTCCTGAGGAGAATATCGTCCCCCCGACGATCCCGCATGTTTTTCCCCACTTTCGTCCATCGTAAATGATACACCCACCTCCGCCCCATCGTCCTGTCGCCTTTTTGTCCGTCTTTCCACACGCTTTCAAGGTTCCAAAATTAATGACATTTACATTCTCCAGGATGCAGTTTCTGGAGAACACGTCCTTTGGAGCAACATAGACAAGGGGATAGTAGTCGGCTCCCTCTTCTGAGATGTAGCTCGAGTTAAACCCCGGTGGCATCTGGAGCGTAGCGTTCTCCTTGATAATCAGGGATGCACCCGATCTGGAGATTCGCACGGCCTCGTTGACCGTGTAGGTTCCCGGCTCCAGGATTGTGACGTCCGCGTGTTCCACGGCCCAATCGATGACCTTCTTCGCGTCGGAGTTTTCGGACAGTGTCTCTTTTGTCTTTGCCGACACCGCGCGGACAACGTCGCCGTCGCGCGAGACAAGCACGCACGCCTCGGATGCTTCCGCCCCCCGCACCGTTGACACACCTGCGCATCCCACCAGGATAGAAGCCACAAAGAGGTAGCTCAAAGACGACCGCACATACAGCCCGGGCTCAACAAGATTCATTTCTGTTTCTCCTTCAAATGATGCGTGCGGCAACCGTTGCCGGCACAGGTTCCGATAATCATGATGGCGAAAGCATGGACTTTCGACACCATCCTGCAAAACTTGATCTTCCTCAATCGTCCTAGTGGGGATAGACCTCGGCGATGTCGTCCCACGTGCGAACCTTAAACACCTTTTTCTCGCTTTCGTTCAGCGGAAAATCGGGATGCGGCGTATATTCGTCATTCAAAATACCAGTGAGCTTCCGACAGATTTCCGGATACGTTTTGGCCACGTTGTTGCGCTCGCCGGGATCTTTATCAAGGTTATAAAGTTCGAGGTGAGCGGGCGGTGGGCAGTCCTTCGGCTGCTTCGCGGTTGCAAGGCCATAGCTGCGTCCCAAGGCACTAAAACGCATCAGTTTCCAAGGGCCGAGCCGAACCACCTGACGGAACCCGGGCCCGAAAAGATACCCGTTCCAATACATGGGGCGAGGATCAAGCCGCTCACGGTTGCCTTGCAGCACAGGCCAGACACTGCGGCCGTCATGTTGTTTTGGCAAAAACTGCTCGGCGCCCGCGATGTCCGCGAATGTCGCCATGGCATCCGGGAAATACCAGGGCTGATCGGACACCACACCCTGAGGAATCGTCCCCGGGCAGGAAACGATCATGGGAACACGAATCCCCCCCTCGTACAACGCCGACTTTCCCCGGCGGAGTCCACCGTTGATTGGTTGTTCATCGCAAAGCTTTCGGTAATCCGCGCTGCCGAGGTTGCCCCAATTGATACCGCCGTTGTCGGAGGTGAAAAAGACGACCGTATTCAGGGGTTTTTTGCCTTCACGATTCTTCGCCTCAGCCAATGCAAACACGGTCGAGGTCATGGCTGCTGTTCCGGCCGCTGCGGCAGTTGCGATCTTCACGAATGCGCGTCTTTTCATCGTGCTGAGTTCCTTTCTCTCCTTCAGGGATCGTTCTCATCGTGTTGACCTCACAACATTCTGAAGCATGGACTTTCGACACCATCCTGCCAACTTAGTCTGAGTCTCTTTGGCTCATTGAATCCGGGGGCATGGGGACACCGCCGCTTGTGCCTCGGACTTTCGCGAGATGGTTCTTTCGGGCTTCAATGACCCAAGGGACTCCGCCGCCGCATTCCAGAACCGGTTGCCAGCCGTAGACGTTCTCATTTGGGCGCCTGACGATACACCGATCGACCAGCTCGACCATCCTCTTGAACTTCGGATCTTGCTTGCTCGAGAAACCTTCAATCTGCCCCCAACCGCCGGCTTCCGCGGCCAGCGGAGCCATCAGGATTCGGCTCTCCTCCGGTTGCGCGGGATTGACGAGCGCTCGCTCGGGTTGCCGGGCCAGTTCTTCGCCAAAGAGTTCCTTGACGAAGGCACGCAGTTCGCTCAGCGCAGCCGGGTCGACGCCTCGCTGTACTATCTTGTTCGTGTTGGGGAACAGGTCGCCAAAACACTGACCGTTGAGGTCCAACCATTCGATGACTCGCATGTAACTATCACGGTCACTATCAATAAGCTTCTTATGGTTCTTATCACCCTTGGCCAGTATATGCGAGACCTTGTTCCCATGCGCATAGAACCGGTAAGGGCGGCTGATGTTGTACTCGATACTACCCATCGTCACCCTGGCCCCGTCCCATGGATGGCCTCCCATGAAAGCTCTCCGGCCGACTCGGTGCTCACCTTGCGCCAGTAACGCCAAATAAGCGCCCGGTGAGGGTAACGGCCAGGGCTGCCCGTACTCGGTTTGCCCGTCGTCGACGAGGTTGATACCTTTCTCCTTCTTCTCGAGTCCGTGGCACTGGATGCAGTACCGGTCCATTACCGGCTGGACCGTGCGGCGATAGCTCATGCCGCCAGGGTAGTCAGGCCCGGCCGGGGGCGTAAGATCGGCCGGTTTCATGCGCGCGATCTTGGCCATCGCAGCCGTATCGGGGCTGGTTCCGCTCGGTTCGTGGCAGCCGACGCAGCCGCGGTTCTCGCCCGGTTGCAGATAGAAGAAACTCTTCTCGGTCAAGATAGCCATGCCGTTCTTGTCGAGAATCTGGAGTTGTACGGAGGTGCGCGCGGGAATCTTGAAATAGGCCGAGCCGTTTTCGTCGACGGGAACCGTGCCCAGCACTTTCTTGGGTATGTCGTTCGGACTTACCGGGTTGCACTGAGCCTGGATGCCCTGCGGTTTCACGCCCAACGCATTGACGCGAATCGCCTTGATCGAGCCGGGCTGAATCTTGCCTTCCGGATCGTTGCGGGTCAGGTAGGCGTTCTGGACGTAAACGGTGCCATAGTCGGGCGATTCGTCCGGAAGAACGGAAGGCAGCACGGGCGGGCGCCGGCGTTTACGGATCGGAATGGGCGAGAAGGACGCAACGCTGGGGTCTTCGTAGATCAATTCGCGTCCGCCCATCGTGTCGATCAGGTAAATCGCCCGACCGGCCGGTGGGACCGCGCTCCGCTGCCTCGGAATGCGATAGGCGCCTCGCGACACCAGGAACAAATCTTCGGTGATCGGATACGGATGGCTGTAATGCACCGAGGGCCATCCGTGCGTCTCCGGATAGGGCGTTTCCGGCGTGACGTGCGTGACCGGCTCCTCGCCGTTCTCGCCCAGGTTGGTATCCAGGACCACCGTGGTACCCGTGCTGTAGCTATGGTGCGCCATGGCCGTTGCCACAATTTTGTGCGTACCGGGTATGGCCTGCGCTTCGACCACCATCATCGGATGGAACGTGTCGGCGCCGTAGAGATTAGAGGCCTCCGTGCCGTCCGGACGACACCACCAAAGCATGTGAAAGAGCATTTCGTGGCGGTTAGTGTATTCCCAGCGGGTATACACGATGCGACCGTCGTTCAACACCGAGGGCTCGTACTCGTTCTCGTTGTTATACGACAACCGGCGGATCTTGTCGCCGTTGCCGTCGCAGCGGTAGAGTACGAACGCGGGATTGTAGCGAGTTCCGTGACATCGACCGAACGTTTGCGAGCGAGTCGAGACGAACAGGATATCGCCGTCGGGAAGATAACACGGATCGTTGTCCTCGATCAACACGGTCGCACGGCCATTGGCAGTCTCCAGGTCGTCTCGCTTCGTTCCCGTCAACTGGCGGACCCAGGAACCATCTACGGTCGCTTCATACAGGAAGTAGCGCCGCAGATTAGCTGTTTTCTCCGTATGATCACAAAACGAGAATACCACCCGCTTCCCATCGTAGCTCAAGTCGGGATTCCGAACGGCGCCGATCGGAATCTTGCTTTGGAGGATGGTTGTCACACGCGGATTGCCACTCTTCCAATCGGAAAGAATCGTCAAACCGGGCCCCGGTCGGCTGTGGCGCCCCAGATGCTGGTCGCCGTTATGGCTGTATGTGGTGGGCGGATTGCGGTTGATCAGGATCCTCTCGAAATCGAGCGCCGGATGTAAAAAGAGGATCTCGCGACGGATCGCGAGAATCCGTTTAGAAATGTTGCCATCACCCGGGTTCGCTTCGAGTTCCTTTTCAAGCCGTTTCAGCTCGCTGCGAAGGCCCTCGCCGACCGGCTTGACCTTGCCGACAAACTCGATCGTGTCGCGGGCCAACTTGACCACCTGCGGCAACTGCTTGGCGGTTTCATGTTCCTCCTGCTTCGGCCCGGCAAACGCACGCGTTGAGGCCGAGAACACAAGACTTACCACTGCCGCAGCCACCACAATCGAGGTCGGACCGATGCCGCCAACGACGCGATTAAATGTTCTTCTGCTGATACGCTTGTTCATTTCATTGTTCCTTGTCATTTGGTGCATTTTTATCCGACCGAAACGACAAATCAAGCAGATAGCCCTCGGTTTGATGAATGACGTCGTTAACCTTCACCCGGCCATTCTTATCCCTCTCGATCATGGGGCAATGCCGCCAGTTATAAATGGTCCCACCCCGCATATAAGGATAATCGAGCAGCAGGTGCGGCATGAACAAAGGGACGCCGTTGTTGTGCTTGCCGTTCCAGTCGTTCGCGTAGAAATTCAGCTTCTCGTTTCAGTTTGACAGAAACGTCATGAATGTCATGGCTGTGTACCGGTCGATCTCCTCGGAGCGGTAGCTCGGCAGACGCTTCCAAAGCATGTCGTGGCGGGCAAGGAAGCCGGACCAGTCGATCCGCGCTTCCACCGCGCCCGAATCGACCGCCGGCAGCCACCCGGCAAAATGATTCATCGCGACCGCAACAAACACGACTGCAACAACCCGTAATCCAATGCCTCTGCTTCCCATCTCACTCCTCCTCGGCTGAGGGGCTGTCGAGAAATAAATGGCTGCGGGGCACCATGATCAACAGCAACCGGTCCAGGCTCACCGCGTCGGCCGTCTCGCACGTCACGTCCAACCGGCGAACAAACCGCTCCTCCGGCGCCGCGCAGGCCACCAGCGCCTTCCCGCCGGGCTCCAGCGTCACCCGGTACTCCCCGGTTTCCCGATCGTGCCAGGTGTCGTGGAATGTAGCCCTCACGGTAACCTCCGCCGGCTTCGCCCCGCGATTGGCCAGCAACAGGCCGGCCCGGTGCAGAACGTCCTTAAAACCCCCGTACCTGGACGTGTTCGGCTCCTGGTGTTTGCCGGAAAACTTCCGCCGGTAGGGACCGTTCAGCGGCTTCACTTCTTCCAGCGTCGGGATCTTGGAAATGAAATCCGAGGCGATCAATTCAAGCCGCCCCACCCGCAATCCGCCGGAGGAACAAAAAGCCTCTTGGCGCCGGGAAAGAAACAGCCGGCGCCGGCGGTCCTCGCCGTAAGCCAGCGCAACGCTCGCGGCCGCCTTGCTCAACGCCGTGCAGTCCCACGTTCCGCCGCGGTCCTCAACCACCGCCCGCTCGAACTCCGCCTGCCAATCCGCAACGGGCATCCCCGAAACCGGCGCCCCGCCGGACGCCCGCGCTTCGCTGCTTGTCGCGCCGGCCGCCGGGTGCCTCGCCGCTTCGTCCAAATGGCCCAGCCGCCGCTCCAGCTCCAGCAGATCGAGCATCCAGGCATCCGTCGACTTGCCCGTCACCCGTTCGATCTCATAAAAATCGTCGTGGCTGGTGATCTTCGGCAAGGGAGAAACCTCGTCGAGAAACAGATCGATGCACAACCGGGCGAAGTGCTCCGCTCGATGCAGGTAGGCCGCGTTGCCCGTCAGGTCATACGCCGCAAACATCAGCTCGATCGCGTCCGACATGTTCGCACCCCATACCGCCCACTGCACCTCCGGGTTGACGCTCATGTAAACCTCGGCCGTGTCGAGCACCGCCCGGTGGTAACGCTCACGCAAACCCGCCAAGTCGCTGCGGCGAGCCCGCTCGTACAGCAAAAGAGCCTTCTCGGCGTAATGCTTCCGATCCTGCCACGGACCGCCCAGGATGTCCGGCCGGCTCTTGTCGTACTCGCCGTTGTCCCGGCGGTAGCTCATCACCAACCCGGTGCCCTTCACGTCCAGCCGCTGTTCCAATCGCTCTAAAAAATCGGCGTCGTTCTGGCGGCCGTAGTCGCGCATCTTCTCCGCCAGCTCGGGCGCTTGCTCCTCGATCATCTCCGCAGAATCGTCCAGGAGGTTCGCAGCGTAGGCGTAACCCTCGTACCAGACCCACTCCGGATAATTGCTGCACGGCGCCAGCCGCCCGGTCTCGGGATCGCGCAGGCTTTCCCAGCGATCCAGGATCGTCTCGATCGCCCGCCGGTACTCGGGGTCCGGATTCGCCAGATAGGCCTCCGTCCACGTCGCGATCATCGACGCGCCCGGCCAGGGGAATTCCATGCCCTTGCCGGGCCCGTGCCGGTCCGAGTGGGCGTGCCGGTTGAAGTTCCCCGTCTCCTTGTCGGCGATGTAATGGTCCCAAAGCCCCTTGGCGTACTTCTGCAACGCTGGAGGGTCCAGCTCCCAGTACGGCCAGGGGCGGTTGAACTCAAACGTTCCGCCCCCTCCGTCCTTCGTCACGTTCCAGTACGTGTGGGTGCCCCAGGGATACAGGCCGATCCCCGTCTGCGTGTTGGTCATCCACCATGCAGCGGTCTTCTCGGCCTCGTCCGCGTAACGCTCCTCACCGGAAACTTCACTTAAGCGGTGCAGCAGTTTCAGCAGAATCAACTGGTCCAGCGGGTCGGCCTGGCCGTGGTTCCGATCGTGCGGTCGGCACTCGCGGTCCCGCTCCAGCCCCGCAGTGAAAGGCCTGCGCTTGACATGGGGAAACGGCGGCGAGATCAACTTGCCCGTCTGCCGATCCATACCGGTCACAAAAAGCGGCGAAGGCTTGCCGTACACGTCGCGGCCGTGGGCGATCATGTAGTCGGCGTAGGCCCGCGCGATCGCCAGGTAGTCATAGCTCCCCTGCATCTGGCGGAGCTCCTGGCGCCGCCCCTCGCCCTCCGGCTCGCCCGGCTCCGCCCGAACAGCAAAGATCGCTTGCAGAGAAAGGATGACGATCGCTACCAACAGTCGTTTCATGGCCTGTCTTCTCCTCCGGGTGATATGGCTGCATCGATCTTCAATCGCTTCAAACCTCCTCCTCTTTGGGCACAATAAAAGGCGCCCGGTAATCGCGAGTGAGCATCCCGTTGGCCTCCTCGTTGCCCTTGAACCGTTCTTTGTCGGGATCGAACTCCAACCACGGCCCCAGCGTCAGCCGGGTCTTTTCGATATCCACCCCGTTTTCGGCCAGATGCGCCCGCGTTCGCTCAAAGGTGTCGCCCCAGTCGTCCCGCAGTTTCCGCGACTCCAATTCCGCGAGAATTTCCTTCGCCGAGGCCTCCTCGCCCAGACAGTACGAAATGTTGCCCAAATGGCACAACCCGGCCGCGGGAAGCTTCTCCACGCCCAGCCCGAACCGCACCAGGTCCGCCCGGTGCCCTCCGTCAATTTCCGCAGCTTGGCGAATCCGCGTGACGCAGCTTCCTCCACGAGCGTCTTGCCGTGTTGTGGATTCATACAGGAGTTCCTTTTTACGCCTTACCTCGTTCATTTGACACTCGTTCACCCTTGTGCAGCACCGCGTCAGTCATCGCCGATGGTCTTGGATTTCGCGACGCTGGTCAGCCATTCAAGATTGAATCGTGCGAAGACGACGTGGTCGGGAAGCTGACGGTGGGGACTTTTGCCCTTGCCGTAGAGCAGGCCGATGGTGCGGTCCGGCAGGACGATGATGTCCGAGTAGAAGCTTGGCCCCTCGTGGACGAGCTTGTGCTTTGACCAGGTTTCCCCTTCGTCGGCGCTCAGGCTCACCGTCATGCGGGCGCGCTGCTGCGGATCTGCCGGCCGGCTGAACAGAAGGATGCTCTGCCCGTGCTGCGCCGTTGTGGCGTAACGCTGGATCGAAGAATCGCAGCCATTTGCGCTGTATGCAAACTCGGTGCGGACCACCGGTTTCCCAAAGGTCTCGCCCGCATCCTCGCTCCAGGCATAGACGCGGTGCTTCTGAGTGTTGATCTTCTCCGCCGCGCCGCCGCGCGCGTTCAGCAGAATGCGGCCATCCTCCAGTTCCACGATGCGGCCCTCGCCCATGCCGTGGCCGATACCGGCGTCACCTGCTCGCCGCCACGTTTGGCCGTGATCGTCGCTGACGAGCATCGAAACACCGTAGAGACGCGGGCTGGCCGTCACCGCGCGGCGATGCCACACCGCGAGCACCAGCCGCCCGTTCCTGTCTGCATGTTTTCCTTGCTGGTGGCGGAGTTGGATGCCGTGGCCGGGGCCGGGCATGTGGAACGTCCAACCGTGGGGATTATCCGTGAACAGGTTCGTCACTTCGACGCGGCCGCCATCTTGAGGCGACGGCTGCCAAGTCAGACCGTCGTCATCACTGTAGCGGTAGAACACGCGGGTCCAGTTTTGGTGTCGCGTGCCCTCGTTCAGCGCGTAGAAGAAGAAAACGCGGCCCGTTTTCTCATCGACGACCGGTGCGGTATTCGTCCAGCATTCCAGCTTGCCCGGCTGGCCGTTGGCGGCCCAGAAAGCGCCATCCGCCCTTTCGACATAGATGTTTCGAGACCAGCTGCGACCGCCGTCGGTGCTGCGTTTCACGACCAGATGATGCGGGTCGGCATCGCCTCCTTTTCCTTGACGCCCTTCGGCAAAGGCAAGCAGCGTGCCCTTTGCGGACTGGACGAGGCCATAGACGTGATAGGGCCACGCATTGTCTTCCTTGTTCTGCCAGAGGATGTGTTCCTCGAAGAAGGCGGCCCGCCCTGAGTCAGGCTTCGTTGCGGAGTTCTGTGCGAGAGCCGCCAGCGGCGCGAGCAGCAGGACGCTGAGGAGGTTGAGGGTGTGTTTCATGGTTACGGGCAGAGATGCATGATGTCGTTTCATTCCGATAGCTCCGTTGAAAGCGAAAACAGACGGCAGTTGTTCATTTCCAGGTCTTGTCGCCGACATGAACGCAGGTGCTGGAGACACCGAGGATGGCACCCCCGTCGCATGTGCCTGGTGCGCCGCGTGGAATCATGTTCACGCGCGGCACCGTGCGGTGCCACGTACGACCATCATCGCTCGTGGCGAGTTGAACATCAATCGGACCCTCATTCGGACTCTGGCCGCGAGTGACGTCGCTTTTCGGGATACGCTTGATGAGCCGGAACATCGTTGGCAGACCAATGAACCCCGCGGCGTGCGGATAGACCGACATATTGTAGACCTCGGTGCGTTGATTCGGATCGCTGGCCCAAACGGCATCCTTCTCATCGGGTGCGAAGACAAGCTCTGGCTCGCTCCATTCCTGAAATTGATGGCGGTTCATGGTGTTCCAGTGGTGGTTGGCTTGATTTCGTTATGGGTCCTGTCGCGGCGGAATCACCGGCAATGCCTGCCGGTCCACAATTGCGCCAACCTCGCGCAGCCGAGTTCTCAGGCGGGACACAGATACTTCTGCCGCCGAAATCCTGTCGCGCACCATCTGCGCCGCGGCCGTGCCGCAGGCCTCGCCCATGGCCATGCAAGGCGCCATCACGCGCAGCGGCCCCAACACGTCGCGTTCTACGCTGACCGCGCGCCCCGGACAGAGCAGGTTCGTGACGGGACGGGGCACCATGATGCGATACGGAATGGGCGTGCTCAACGCCTTCTGTACTTTGTTGATGTATTTGCCCGTGGACTCATCCACCAACGGTTGGACGCTGGGCTTGTGCGGGTCGGGCAGGTCCCAGCCGTACATGCTGAAGCCGACCGTGTCCGGCAGCTCCGGCCCGTCTCGCAAATCGGCCACGCGCAAACTGAAATCGCCCTTGATCCGCCGGGTTTCCCGGATTCCCAACAAGGAGGCGACGGCTTTCATCTCGGCTTTTTGAAAACCGGGAAAATGCTTGCGGAAGATCCGCAATAGCGCGAACGCCTCTTTTCTGCCTTCAACCAGCCCTTTTGTCCGCGAGCGGCCATCAATGCCGTTCACGCCCGGCAGGCGCATCGTGTTGATCATGGCCACGTCCTGCTGCACAAGCTGGACGCTGATGAAGATGTCATAGGGAAACGGCCATTCGCCCGCTTGACGGAGTTGCTTGATCTTCTCGCGAAACTTCGGAGTCCTGCCGCTCTCGATGGCATCCCCCAGCGCCTGATGATCCACGCTATACAAATGGAAGGTCAGGGACGCCGGTGTCATCAGGCCATCCGCTTCGCGGCCCACCTGCAACTCGCAGCCGCTCAAGGCTGCCACGTCCGCATCGCCGGTGGCGTCGATCACCGCAGCGGCGGGCACGGCAGCCAGCCCGCTCTTGTTCTGAGTCAAAACGTGGGTGATCCGGCCGTTAAGTACCTCGGCAGCGATTACCCGCGTTTCCAGCAGCAAGTCGATTCCGGCCGTCAGCAGCTTCTCATCCAGGAAATGGGCCATGGCGAAGGGATCCAGTGGAATGCCGTGGATGAACCAAGGCAGCCAGCCGTGCGGCTGATACACCTTATCCTCCGTCCATTGCGGCATCTTGGCGAAGCCGCGTGACGCGGCTTCTTCCACGAGCGTCTTGAAGATCCCGCCGACGACCCAATCACCGTCTTGCGTCCGCCCGCCCAGCCAGTGCGAGACCAGGCCGGAGGTGGCCATGCCCCCAAGCTGCGAGTGACCTTCCACCAGCAGGACTTTGAGGCCCTCGCGGCGAGCCGCCAGGGCGGCGGCGCAACCGGAAGGTCCGCCGCCGCACACGACGACGTCGTACGCGTCGACCACGGGCGCATCGCAGGAGAACTTCAGGGAGCCGGGGCGAGCCTGGCTTGCGGACGACGGGAATGTGGCTGTCCAACCGGCGGCGCCGGCGGCTGCACCGATGAAACGGCGCCGGGTGACTTCGTTGTTGTGTAGTGGATTCATTCAGGAGTTCCTTTTCGGTCAAATCTCGGCGCGATGGGTGCTCCGGTACTCGCGGGGCGTCATCTCCATCATTTCTCGAAAAGCCCGATCAAAGCTACTGGTGGCGGCGAATCCGCACCGCGCGCTGATCTCGGTTATGCTCAACTTGGTTTGGGAAAGCAACTCCGCGCCGCGCCGCAGCCGAACTCGCCGCAGTTCTTCGCCGGGTGTATGTCCCACCGCCGCCAAAAACCGCTTGTCCAACCCCCGCCGTGACATCGCCAGGTGCTGGGCAACGTCTTCGATCGAGATCGCCTCCGCGAGGTGATTGCGGATGTACAGCACGGCTTCCCGCATCTCCGGATCATCCAGCGCCAACGTCTCGGTCGATCGCCGATGGATCACCTCGCCGGGCGGCAGGAGGAGCTGGGTTTGCCGAGCCGCTCGGCCTTCGACAATATCCGTCAAGAGCTGTGCCGCCTCATAGCCGGTCCGCTCGGCCTGCTGGCGAATGCTCGAGAGCGGTGGCTGGGCCGTCTCACACATCAGCGTGAAGTCGTTCACGCCGAGCACGGCTGCCTCGTGCGGCACGTTAATACCCACGCGCCGACAGGCGGTCAGCACGTGGCAACCCAGGTGGTCGTGCGCGGCGAAGATGCCAACCGGGCGAGGCAACCGACGCAACTGCCCCATGATCTTGCTCATATCCACCTTGTCATCCAGGTGATCGGTTGCCGCCTCGACCTCGATCCATGCGCAATCGGCCATCCGGGCCTGGAGTTCTTCCTGAAATCCCGCGCCCCGGGCGAGGTCGTGATAGAAACCCGGTCGCCCCACGAAGGCGAAATGACGAAGTCCCTGTTCCCAAAGCGTCGTCGCCGCCAGTCGTCCGATCTGCGGGTTGTCCGAATAGACCGATGCCAGGCGCGGTGTCTCACAACGGGCACAGACGTTCACGCACGGCATGCGGCGCCGCTGCAAGGCCCGGTACTCCTCCGTCGTGAAAACCACGGCAATCATGCCATCCCCGCGGAAACGTCGTAGCGTCTCCCAAGGCATCCACGGCATGGCCTCGTGCGTGATCAACTCCCAGCCGCCTTGCTCGTGGAGGTGGCGCACCACACCGCGCATGATCCGCTGGCAGTTGTCGTCCATTCGTGGGATGTACACCCCCAGTTTTCGACGCTGCATGGTCGTCGCTCCGTTCCTCCGTCTGGAACTTCACCATGGACCTTCTGTTACGGCGTCGTTCCGAGAAGGTGCTGATCTTGGGCAGTTGATGCCGTAGGTGCCAGGGCACCTCCCAAACACGCTGGCGCTCAGACGATAGAGTAGCACGCGTTTGAATACGCATCCATAGCGTGTTCCAAATGCGCAAATATTTTTGCGCAAATAGAAAAGACACAAGACTCGATGTTGTGTAGCCTTTTTTGGCTGTCACACTGTACTTGCCAAGAGGTTGTCACGGGGAGGTGGCTAACATGACCGGGAAAGAGCGATTGCTGGCCACGCTGGCTGGCGAGCGGGCCGATCGCGTGCCGTTCGTGCCCAACATCTGGCAATGGTTCCACGTGAACCGCGATGCCGGCAGGCTGCCTGCGGACTGGGCCGATGTGCCGGAGCCGGTCGCGGCGCTGCGCCGCTTGGGCGCCGACGTCATGTCGAACCGCGACGCGGCCTTAAAATACGGGTCGTTTTGCTGAAACTGAAAAGGGAAAAACACCAACGGAGGAAAGCATGAAAACTCATTGGAACCGCCCAGCCTGTTCGATCCTCGCCGCCGCGGCGATGGTCCTGCCGGTCTTCGCCGGTTCGCTCGCCGCCGAACCGCCTGGCTCTTTGCTCGAAAAGCAGGACCTTTTCGAAGCCCGCACCAACGGCTATTGGACTTGTCGGATTCCCGGCATCACCGTCACCAAGAGTGATGTCGTGCTGGTCACCACGGAAGCCCGCCCCGGGCGCGGCGGCGACTACGACTTCAACGATGTGCTGATGCGCCGCAGCACCGATGGCGGCAAGACGTTCGGCCCGATCGTCAAACTGGTGGACCACACCACCTACGGCAAGGGACCGGTGAGCAACTTCGTGATGATCCCGGACCGGGACAGCGGCCGGATCGTGGCGGTGTTCCATCATGACTACGCCCGCGCGTTCACGCTTCACAGCGACGACGACGGCGCGACCTGGAGCAAGCCGACCGAAATCACCGAGGTCTTTCATGCGTTCAAGTCCGATTACCCTTGGGTCGTCTGTGCCAACGGCTGCGGACACGGCTTGCAGTTGCGTAACGGCCGGATGATCGTTCCGGTCTGGCTCTCCAACGGAGGCCAAGGCGAGTTCGGACCCAAGCACCGCGGACACCGCCCGTCGGACGTGGCGCTGATCTACAGCGATGATCGCGGCGGCACGTGGCGCCGGGGTGATTTCGTCGCCCGCAATGACCAGATCGTCGCCGGGGTCAAGGCCGTCTATCCGAGCGAAACCACCGCGGTGGAACGGAGCGACGGCAGCGTCCTGTTCAACATGCGCAGCGAATCCGCTCGCCAGCGCCGTCTCGTCGCCGCCGAATCGTGGGAGTGGGTCTTCGAGAACCACAACATGTGCTTCCCGCAGATGTACGTCTGCTTCCCGTTCGACCACCTGTTCCTCCACGGGCCCGATCGAACCACCGTCGCCGGCCGCGTCGAGGGCGGACGGATCGTCGTCGAAGAAGTTCTACCCGCAAGCCGCCGCAAGGACATCGAAATCCTGCCGTTGAAGACCATGCTCCGACAACGATACAATCGAACGGACCGATCAGTACATGGTGGAAATGAAGGGAGACTCACATGACGAAGAGAATGGCAATGATCACTCTGGCGGCGTTCCTTGCGGGCGCGGCAACGCTCTGCGCGGCCGAAGTGCCCGACGACACCGCGCCGGAGATGAAGGTCAAGAGCCGCAAGCTGGTCTTCAAGGCCGATCCGAAGGGACTGGACTGGGCCGCGCGCGGCTCGCTGACGAAAACGAAGACCGGCCGATGGATCGCCACCTACACGCTGGCCGCCAAGCATGCTCGAAGCGTGCCGCGGCACGTCGTGGTCCACACGTCCGATGACGAAGGCCGCACCTGGAGCAAGCCCAACTGCCTGCCCGACGGCACGCCGGTCGAGGGCGCGCCGCTGCGCGGGGAAAACGAACGAATCGAGCCGAATGACGGCGGAGTACTGACATGCCCGAACGGCGATCTGTTGTATGTTTCCGATAGCTGTGAACACGTCCCCGGAAAGAAGCTCCAGAATTACCAAACGCGTCAGTGGCGAAGCACAGACAACGGCGCCTCCTGGAAATTCGAAGGGCCCGCGCCGGGGATACCCGGCCTTATCGGAGTGGACGGTGTGCCGCCCGGTGCACCGTTTGCTCTTTTTTCGCTCGGCAAAACGGTCGAAGGCGGTTCCATTTACATTACAACGTACCACAGACCCTGGCCGCCCTGGGGAGTGTTGTACCGGTCGGACGACAACGGCCATACGTGGAAGATGGTTTCCGAGTATGCCAAGAGGGCCGTGAAGGCAGGTGACCCCGATGACGGCGTCAACGAAACCGGCGTTGTCTGCGTTGATGAGAATACGATCATGGTCGTCTGTCGCTCCGGCAACGAGAGAACCACGAAGATGCGCATCAGCCGCGATCGTGGCAAGACGTGGGGTCCGATGACCGACATCACGAAGTACGTCCACGTGGTTCAGCAGCCGAAGCTGACGAAGTTTCCCGAGGAGCCGGGGCGGATCTATCTGACCGGCCGCGACCGCATTCTGGAGCACAAGCAACGCAATGGCCTGTGGTACACGGAAGATTGTGGCGAGACATGGAAGATGAAGCCGGTTGACGGCGATGCTTACTTCAATGATTCCGGCTACGGAGAAATCCTGAAGCGAAAGGACGGCGACCTGTATTACCTGGGTTATCGCGGAACGGATAACGCCGCCGATATGTGGGAGTACGTGCTCGAATCCGATTACAGAAAGATTCAGGAATGAACCGGTGTTGTGCCTGAGGGCCGGAGAGGACGATGTTAGGGCGAAAGACTAACCCCTCATGGGCGTAGACATGTTGTTTTGCAATAGGGCGGCCAGGTGAGAAACGAAAGAAAGGTGAAAACGCTATGAGAAGACTACCGAGGCAATGGATGATGATGTTTGCTTTACCGGCGCTTCTGTGCGGCGCTTCGTTCCACGCGGCGGAAGCAGCCGCGCAATCCGCCGTGGCCGATCGATCGCGTGAGATCGTGCTCGATAAGAAGTATCTGTTGTTTCCCATCAACAACGGCGCCAAACGTTGCCGCATGAAGATCACGATCGACGGTAAGCTGGTTCAGGATTTTGATATCAACCTCGCCACGGCCGGCGTCGACTGGTGGGCCAAGCTCGATATGTCGCAATACGCCGGCAAAACAGCCACCGTTAGCGTCGACAAGCTGCCTGCCGGTTCGCGGGGGCTGGCGCTGCTTGAGGCGTCGGATACGATCCGCCACACGCAGCCGCTCTATGATGAAGCCCTGCGCCCGCAACTTCGCTTCAGCCAGATGCGCGGCTGGAACAACGATCCCAACGGCATGGTCTATTACGACGGCGAGTATCATCTCTTCTGGCAGAGCAACCCCTTCGGTTGGGAGGGCGGCAATTGTTTCTGGGGCCACGCCGTCAGCAAGGACCTGGTCCACTGGAAAGAGCTGCCGGTCGCGATTTACCCCCGGGCGATGGCCGCCGGTTATTGTTTCAGCGGCAGCGCAAACGTCGACCACAACAACAGCGGCGGCTGGCAAACCGGCGATGAGAAGGTGCTGGTTGCCGCTTTCACCGACACGGTTCGCGGCGAGGCGCTGGCGGTGAGCAACGATCGCGGCCGCACGTGGAAGTACATCGACGAGAACCCTGTCATCAAGCACGAGGGACGCGATCCGAAACTTGTCTGGTACGAACCGGGCAAGCACTGGGTGATCGCAACGTTCACTATGGACGGCGGAACAAAAAGAGTGATCGATGAATGGCACCACGTTATGGACGGCGCAAAGGGAGCGATCGCATTCTATACGAGCAAGGACCTCAAGACATGGAAGTTGGCCAGCCGGTTGGAAGAGTTCCATGAATGCCCCGAACTGTTCGAGTTGCCTGTGGATGGGGATGCCGCAAACAAGCGTTGGGTGGTATACGGCGCGAATGCGATGTACTACGTCGGCACGTTCGACGGCAAGACGTTCACGCCCGAACATCCGCAGAAGTATCGCCTTCACTACGGCCTCTATTATGCCTCGCAGGCCTTCAGCCTCGCTCCCGACGGACGCGTGATTACAATGGCCTGGGCGCCGAGGGTCAGCATGCCGGGCATGCCGTTCAATCAGGCCTTCAGCCTCCCGGCGGAGCTGACGCTGAAGACCACACCGGCGGGAATTCGCCTCTGTGCACAGCCGATCAAGGAACTCGAAACGCTGCGCGGCAAACCCCAAACTGCCGACGGGCAAACGCTCATGCCTGGGAAACCGGTCCGCTTCAAGACCGACGGACAGCTCTTCGACATCGTCGTTGAAGTCGAGCCCCGGGGCGCCCAAGAGATCAAACTGCAATTCGGAGCGAGTCAAGTGACGTACAATGTCGCGGCGGCCAAGCTTGACGAAATGCCCCTTCCGCTGATCGCCGGCAAGGTCAAGTTCCGCGTGGTCGTCGACCGGCCGATGTACGAGGTCGTCGGCGGCAACGGCGACGTTTACAGGACGGCCCGGCGCGGAGATCCCGGCAAGGGTGGCTGTGTTCATGGCGATCCCGGAGTGCCGAGGACCTGGCGCGGAGACGGCGGCAAGGCGATCGACGCGATTGAGCTCTCGGCCGTTGGCGGCCCGGCACAGATTGAGACGCTGCGGATCTATCCGATGCAATCGATCTGGAAGAAGTGATACACGGCGGGACAGTTGATCCGCGGCAAGGGCTTGAAAGTTCAGATGCCCAAAGAAAGGCCGTGCGACCATGCATTTGTGCTGAAGATTGAGAGGCGGAGAGATTAGCAGCCTGGAATGGCACGAATCTTGACAGAACCAAACCCGAAACGAGCAGGAACGATATGAGGGTAGCAGAATGAAGAGGACAGCAGGGCTTCTTTCGATCATCGCACTGGCGGCGGTGGTCACCGAGGCCGCTGAAGCTGTGAACGCGAAGCCGCTTGACCTGGCCCGTGCGCCGGCTACTGCGTCAAGCGTCGGGTGGGGTTTGCCCGCGACGCTGGCCTTCGACAACGATACGCGGACGCGCTGGGCGAGCGACCCCCGGAAGGCTAAGCCGGCATGGATTTACGTCGACCTGGGAGGCGAGTACACAATCGGCCGGGTCGATATCGATTGGGAGTGGAGCTATGCGCACGACTACACGTTGCGCGTGGCCGGTGGCGATTCAGCTCCGGATCCCGACACGTCCCTCGGAAGCTGGACCACGATCGCCGCCATTACCGGCCGCTCGAACCTTGGATATCGGGAGAACGGCCACACGGCAGGCGGCAACCCCGCCGGCAAGGGGGGCAATACTTCCGAGAGGTTCGACTTCAGTACCAAGACGTGGAAGCCATACTACGGCGCGGCGACGTCTTCCGTGTTGACCGGCGGCACGGGACGATTCCTGATGCTGCATGTGACGGACTCCATTGGTGCTCACGTCTCTCCTTGGGAGATTCGTGTGTGTGTCGTACCCACGGCAAACTCCGCCGCCGGAACGCCGGGCAAGGACCCCGGCGCTGTCGCCGCCGCCGTCGCCGAGAAAGCCCCGCCCGAAATGCCGGAGCTGCTGCAGACACGATTCGGCGTCGACAAACTCCTGTTTGTTAAACGCAAGACGCTCACGGCGGACCATTACTACACCGAGTTCATCAACAGTGCCTGGATGCCCGGCGGCAACCTGTGTGTGCTCGATCTCAAGACCGGGAACGTGACGGACCTCGTGCCGGAATTGACCGGCGGCGTCTTCAACCGCTTTGACCTCGGTTTCGATGCCGATCGCGTTGTCTTCGAGTGGAAGTGCGCCGCACAACAGGGCTATCGCATCTATGAAATCGAGCTCGATCCGACGACGGGCCGGCGTCGCGGCCACTTGCGTCAGTTGACCTTCCCGCGGGAAGACGAGTCCGAGTTGGCGCGGCTCTACCGTGCCCGACCGCACTATCACCACGGGACGGACGACATGAATCCCTGTTATCTTCCGGACGGGGGGATTTGCTTCATTTCGACGCGCTGTCAGTACGGCATTTTGTGTGACGGTTCCGACGATTTTACGACAACCGTCCTTTACCGCATGGATGCGGACGGTAAGAACATGAAGAAACTGAGTGACAGCCCCCTCAGCGAAGCCTCGCCCTGTGTCTTGCCCGACGGACGTATCATGTATACTCGCTGGGAGTACAACGACAAGGGCGCCATCAGTGTAAAATGTCTCTGGGCCATGCGACCCGACGGGACCGGCTCGAGCGAGATCTACGGCAATGACATCTTCTATCCTCACACAATTCTCTACGGTCGGCCCATACCCGGCGAGCCCAATCTGTACTCGGCCCTGGGGTTGGGGCATTGCTGTCCACAGAACACCGTGGGCACGATCATCCGTATAGATACGAGCAAACCGATTCGCAGCATCGAGCCGTTGACCTACATTACCGATGAGGTCCGTATCAAGCCGAACGGCCACGGTGGCTACCTCTGGAAAGGCAAGATCAACTTCGGCAATTGTCCGCTCTATCGCGATCCCTTCCCGCTCAGGAAAGATCTCTATCTGGCGGCGCACAAACCTGCCGGTCCAGAGTGGTCTGCACCCGCGGCGTACGATTTGTACGTCGTGAACGAGCAGGGCGATCACCATCTTATTCATGATGATCCGGACTACTCGTGCTGGCAGCCGATCCCGCTGCGCAAGCGAGCCCGTCCGCCGGTTCTGCCGGGGCCGCGCGACCCGGTCTATGCCGAGAAGGACCAGGCTGTCTGTATCGTGGCGGACGTTCACGAAGGCATGACGGGAATCCGGCGCGGCGAGGTGAAGTACCTCCGCATTCTGCTGCAGGCGGCACGTCCCTGGGCCGCCAGACGTCGTTGGGGCGGAGACGAATACGACCAGCAACATGCGGTTGTCACGAAGGACACGCACCTCGGTTTGAAGGCGCTCGTCGGCATCGTGCCGGTCGAAGAGGATGGGTCGGCGCATTTTGTCGTGCCCGCCGGCAAGAACGTCTATTTCCAGGCGCTGGACGAGAACTACCTGTGTCTTCAATCCGAACGAACAATTGTAAACTACATGCCGGGTGAAGTCCGAGCGTGCGTTGGCTGTCACGAGACGCCCGACGTCGCGCCGCCGTCGGTGTGGGGCACATTGGCGGCAATGCGCCGGCCGCCGAGCATTCCGCGGCCGCAACCGGGCGACCGGTCGGCCGCCCGAGCTTTGCATTACCCCGTGGATGTGCAGCCGGTATGGGACAAGCACTGTGTGAAATGTCACAATGACCAGAAAGCCGCCGGAGGCTTGAATCTGTCGGGGCGAGAGAGTGCGTTGTTCAGCGTCTCCTACGAGCAGTTGATTGAAGAGCGTCGCAACGGCGGTGGTCGCTCCCGAAACCGAATTCAGTTGGTTCCGACGATAGGCGAGAACTGCCCAAAGTGGGGTAATGTCCATTATCTGGAGCCTCGTTCGCTGTGGTCGCACGCCAGCGTCCTGGTCGGCATGCTCATGCCGGACAAGGTTCGGTGGCAAACGGACCTTGACGACCCGCGGATAGAGCAGTTGCCTATACTGAAGGCAGAGATGGCGCCTTATCATTTCACCTCGGTTATCGAGATCGGCACGAGAGGGTTGGCTCAGAAGCGAAAGGAGTTCGCCGAGCGTTTAGCCGGAATGAAAGAACATCAGAACCTTGGCATTACGCGCGAGGAGTTGCTTCGTGTTACCACGTGGATCGACGCCAACGCATACTATTACGGCAGTTACTGGGGGCGCCGCAACCTGCAGTACAGGACGCATCCGAATTACCGCCCCGTGCCGACCTACGAAGACGCCCTGCGTCGAACGCCCGCGTTGCCGGAAGATGATCGATAGGAGATGGTGCGCGACATGTGTGAGTGCTGTAAGAAAGGTGGAAATGCGATGAGTGGGTATAGAAGTCTGATTATCACGCTGACGGCTTTGTTTGCAGGCGCGGCGACGATCCGGGCGGCTGAAGTGGCCGACGATACCGCGCCGGAGATGAAGATCAAGATCCGCAAGCTGGTCTTCAAGGCCGATCCGAAGGGACTGGACTGGGCCGCGCGCGGCTCGCTGACGAAGACGAAGACCGGCCGATGGATCGCCACCTACACGCTGGCCGCCAAGCATGGTCGAAGTGTGCCGCGGCACGTGGTGGTTCACACGTCCGATGACGAAGGCCGCACCTGGAGCAAGCGGAATTGCCTGCCCGACGGCACGCCGGTGAAGGGCGCTCCGCTGTGCGCCGAGAATGAGCGGGTCGAGCCCTGCGACGGTGGCGTACTGACCTGTCCGAACGGCGATCTGTTGTATGTATCCATGACCAAGGATCATGATGGACAGCCATATTATCAGATGAGAACACTTCAGTGGCGAAGTGCCGACAACGGCGCGTCGTGGAAGTATGAAGGTCGCTCGTCCGAGATCCCCGCCGGCGAGACTTTTGCTCTTGGAAAAACCGTCGAAGGCGGTTCCATCTATGTTACGGTTCGGGGATTTCCCGCCGCTGAAAAAGACACAACGCCCTGGCAGGCGATGCTGTACCGCTCGGACGACAACGCCCGCACGTGGCACAAGGTTTCAACCTACGGCACGAAAGACGACCGTATCAATGAAACCGGAGTCGTTTGCGTTGACGAAAACACGATCATGATCGTCGGCCGTTCGTTCGACGAGCGCGTCACGAAGATGCGGATCAGCCGGGATCGCGGCAAGACGTGGGGTCCGATGACCGACATCACCAAGTACGTCCACGTCGTTCAGCAGCCGAAGCTGACCAAGTTCCCCGAGGAGCCGGGGCGGATCTATCTGACCGGCCGGGACCGCATTCTGGAGCACAAGCAACGCAATTGCCTGTGGTACACGGAGGATTGCGGAAAAACGTGGAAGATGAAGCCCGTGGACGACGTCTATTCTCGCGATTCCGGCTACGGAGAAATCCTGAAGCGCAAGGACGGCGACCTGTATTACCTGGGCTATCGCGGAACGGATGACGCCGCCGATTCGTGGGAGTTCATTCTCGAATCGGATTACAAGAATGACTGAGGGGGACTGGTGCGCGCAGGCAACCACCCGACTGCAAGACAAGTATCTCGCCTCGCGGGTGAATTTCAGCGGCGAGAGAGGCAGTTGTTTGACAAGAGGAGACGACATGAAACCTGTTTCAATGAGGGGGATCACTCCGGCGGCGCGCTGGGCCTTAGCCGTGGCCGCTGCGTGTTTCACGGCGGCGCCTTCACTTGCGTGGGGGGAGGGAGTCGATCCTGCCCGCAACCGTTTCCTGCTGCTGGACAGCCGCCTGATCGAAAAGGTCGAGAACGCCCGTCTGGCCGTGGGCACGGTGAACAAGCACCCCGGTAACCCGCTGTTCGGCCAGGAGCTTCCCTGGGAAACAAACACCAGCCACATGTACCCGAACGTGGTGTACGACCCGCACGAACGGATCTACAAGCTCTGGTATTACACGCGAATGGACGATGCGGGTGTCCTGGAATGGAAGCGCGATGTGACGCCGGGCCCGCTCGCGCCCAAACAGACAGGCGAGGGCAACTGCGCCACGCTCTACGCCACGTCGAAGGACGGCATCCGCTGGGAGAAGCCGGCCCTCGACGTCTACCGCTACAAGGGCAAGCCGACGAACATCGTCGTCTGGCGCGATCACGGCACCGGCGTGTTTCTGGACGCGCGCGATCCGGACCCTATGCGGCGCTACAAGCTTATAACCGTCAGAGGGGCGCCCGGAAAGATCGACGCCGCGTTCTCTCCCGATGGCATTCGCTGGAGCGAGTTTCGGTGCATTGCCGAGGCGCGCGGCGATACGCACAACAACGCATTCTGGGCGCCGAGCCTAGATCGATACGTGGCCATAACGCGCGCCTACCCGGGAATGAGAACGGTACTGAGAATGGAAAGCGAGGATTTCATCAACTGGACCGAGCCGGTCGAGGTGCTCCGTGGCTCCCAGGCTGCACAGACCTATTCCATGCCTGTATTCCCGTATGCCGGCGTATACCTTGGTCTTCCGGCGATCTTTCGCGCCGGCACCGACAAGCGTGTTCACACGGAGCTGGCCTGGAGCCCGGACACCGCTGCGTGGAAACGAATCCAGCCCGGCGCGCAGTTGATTCCGCTCTCCGAGAAGGCCGGCGCCCTGGACCGGGGCTGCATCTATGCGGCCGCCGTTCCCGTCGTGCTGGAAGACGAAATCCGCATCTACTATTCCGCGCAGAAGAAGCAGCATAGCGATCAACCGGGCTGGTTGTGCATGGCGACCATGCGTTCGGACGGCTGGGCGGGATACGAGCAGGAGGTTGTGAAGCAACCGGCCGTCGTGACGACCACTGCCATCCCGTATAAGGGACAGCCTCTGGGGATTACAGCCGACGTCGCCAAAGGCGGCTCGGTCAGGGTGTGTGTTGTTGACGACAACGGCCAGCACGTCGCACGCGCCGCGCCGGTCTCGCAGACGGTCTCCGACGAACGTCTGGTATGGGACAAACAGATCGAGCCGGGGACAATCCGGTTGAGGTTCGAGTTCAGCAACGCAAAGCTCTTCTCGTTCAGCATGGGCGATTAGAGTCTGAACCGATGAGGTTATATGCGTTTGGCGAAGAAGACAGAGGAGAGATTGGGGCAAAAGATTAGGGCGAAAGATTAGTGTGGTCTGCTTTTTGTCGTCTTTCGCCCTAACGAACGTTAATGTTAGCAAAGGAAGGGCCGTCGTGAAACTGAAGCCACGTTATTGGAATCTGGTTATCGTGAGTGTTCTTTCGGCTATGCTTCTTGCAGGGGCTTCCGCCGTTGCGGAAGAAGGAGTCTTTCACAGATCATTGCAAAACGTGGGCCCCCATGGAAGACACCGGCTTTATCGGCCGGGTTCCGCCCATTGAATTGACCGCGGTCGAAGACGGCAAGAAATTGATTATGCAGTCTCACCGATGGGGGTTGGACGATACGGAGTGGGGAAAACACAACTGGGGTTTCTTCAAAGGTGAGTACGGTTATTTCCAGAGTGAATCAACCGATGGCGGTCTGACATGGAGCAAAGGCACGCGGTTTGATGGCGGTGCGGAGCCGTCCATTATCCGTTCGCCCGACGGAAAACAACTCCTGTGCCTTCTTCGCGGCGGCGGATACAGAAACCAAAGCTTCATGACCAGCGATGACGAGGGGAAAACATGGTCGGAGAAGAAGGAACTTCCTGCAACCCTGGCCGGACATCGACATCTTGCCAGATATGCCGGCGATGGTCGCATCATCTGCGTCTTTCGCGACGTAGCCCAACAGAGTCCCACGCCGGGCAGCTTCGCCGCCTGGGTTGGAACATACGATGACATCATCAACCAACGCCAGGGAGGCTATCGCATCCGACTGCTCAAGAGTTATGGAGAGAAACTGGGCGACCTGGGATACGCTGGCCTGGAAAAACTCCCCGACGGCACATGGGTCGCAACAACCTATGCCAGGCTCAACGACAACGACCTGCCTTCGATTGTCAGTGTGCGATTTACACTCGAGGAGACCGACAAGATCGTCAAGTCTTTACAGAATGGTCTTAACAAGTAACGGCACATCGAATTGAAAGGAATGAACACGAAAGAGCTTTCGCAACTGTTCGGCATTGCCGCCCTCGTATGCATCGCGGCCGTGACCACACGGGCCGCCCCGACCGCGGCGGAGGCCAAGTTGCCGAAATCGGCAACCGACGACAAACCGATTTACGAGAACTGGGCCGAGGAGGTCCCAAACGGACAGATCGTCGTCGCAAAGGACCAAAGCGGGGTCAGGTCTTGAGACCTGACCCCATCTTCCACTTGACCCCATCTTCCACTGGCGCTCAGAGAATAGAGTATCACGCGTCTGAATACGCATCCATAGCGTGTTCCAAATGCGCAAATATTTTTGCGCAAATAGAAAAGACACAAGACTCGATGTTGTGTAGCCTTACACCAAGTGCAGCCGACGGACTCGAAGAATTCCTAGCTTGAAGGCGACCCTGATGATGCAACGAGCCCTCTTGGCGTTGAGTTTATTGGCAGTTCTTCCCGGCGCTGCGACAAACGGCCACGAATCTGTGGAGAAAATGGAAGGCGAATTGGGCGCGTTTGTCGGTGAGCCGAAGTTTGAAATGCGGCAGATTTTCACCGGCGGGCGGCTTCCCAGTGTCGTGGTCGCCACGGACGGGACCGTTCTGGTGGCGTGGGGGTGGGGCCAGGTGCGCGTCCGCCGCAGCGAAGACGGCGGCACGACATGGGGGCCGGAGATTGCCGTCGGCAAGGGCCTCCTCAGCGGCGGGGTTACCGTGGACGAGAAGACCGGCGATATCCTGCTCTTTACCGAAGCCAAACAATCTGGCCTGGATCGCCGAGAGCCACGACTTGCAGAAATTGCTGTCTTCAACAGACTGACGACTGTCTGGGCCATGTATGAGGCCGCGCAAAGGACAACTTCAATCAGCTTATGAATGATCCTTTAACAAGTCTGCTGCAGTTTCTCTCCGAAGAAGTCAACGATGCGTGTCGGGATGATGTGGATGTGCGTGTCCTGCGGGCATTGAACTGGGAGCCGGTCGACCGACCGCCGTTGGTAGTGACGTACCCGTTCCCGGAGGACGCGCCCTTTCGCCCCTATCCTCACCGCGAAATCTTCGACGATCCGGTGAAGATGCTCTACAACGAACTTGTCTCCGCGTTCGATACGAGCATCGCCCTCCACGCCCGCGTTGGCGACGACCTGCCGCTGACGGTGCGCGCAAACTTCGGCACGGTGCTGGTCGCGTCGATGTTCGGCGCCCGCCTGGAACAGGTCGATGACAACCCGCCCTGGGTCGTGAGTCATGAGGGTGGAGCCTATCCGCTTGAACGAATCCTGGACACGGATCCGGCGGACTTCAGTGCGGGTTGGATTCCACGAGCGGCGGAGACCATGCGGACGTACCGCGAGATTCTGGATACGTGCCCGGAACTGAAACGCGCGATCCGCATCGTGCTTCCGGACCTGCAGGGACCGTTTGACAATCTGGAATTGATTCGCGGTAGCGAGGCCCTCATGGACCTTGTGGCGGCGCCCGAGGCCGTGGCGCGCGCCCTGGATGCGCTCGCGACGGCACAGATCGGTCTCGCGAAATACTTCGAACAGTGGACAACGGAGCCCGATGATGGGTACTGCCATCAGCACGCCGTGGCGTTGAAGGGAAACGTGCTGTTGCGCAACGACACGCCCATCATGGTGTCCCCCGAGATGTACCGGGCGCAAATCGCGCCGTACGACGAACGCGTCTTGCGGGATCTGGGTGGCGGCGGGATTCACTCCTGCGGCAACTTTGGCCACCTTGCCGACGCGTATCTGGAGCTGCCCTCGATTCGCTCGCTCGATTTCGGGCAATCCGAGATGAATGACGTAGAGACCATTTACGCCAAGGCCGCAGCGAAGCGCATTGCACTGATCCGAGTGGCCGTCAGCGAAGAGGAACTTGTGTCCGGCCGCGCCCGAGAACAATTCCCAACGGGGGCGGTGCTCATTCACCGCGCCGAGAGCTTCGAGTCTGCGCGCAGGGTCGCGCGGAGCTATCGCGAATCATGTAAATCGGAGAGGTAAACCATGGACGCAACACGCATGAACGCAATCCGGATTCTACTGGTGATCGCGGCGTCAACGCCTGCCTTGGCGGGCGAGTTGAGCGTGGTGAAGGATGGCAAGTCGGCTGCGGCAACGTTTGAGGGCGCCGCCTGGGAGACGACCAACGACGGTCTCACGGCCGAAGGAACGGGGCGGTATTTGTGGGCCCTGAAGACTGTCGCCAAAGGTGACTTTCGGATCGAGGCCCAGCTCAAGCTGGATCGGCTCGCGGGCACGGCGGCTTCATTCATGATGGGCGACAGCCACTTCGGGTTCGACGGACGGGGCGGCACGCTGTTCGTGGAAGGACCCCCGTTCGGCGGCTCCACGCGAACGGTTGGAAAGACAAGCGAGGTTATCCAGCCAGCCAAGTGGTTCATGTTCGAGGTCCAGCGCACCGGAAAAGACACCCGCTTTTCCATCGACGGCCGCGAAATTCACCGCCTCACAGGCTGGACCGGCCCGGCCGCCCGCGTCGGCTTCCGCCCCTGGCGCAACCGCATGACGCTGCGGAGCCTCCAAATCGAAGGCACGCTGATCGATCCTCCGCCGGAGCCGAAGCCCACTGGCCACGCTCTGTTCGTCAGCGGCCAGGAGGGCAGCCATACCTACCGCATCCCGGCTCTGGCCGTGACCACGCGGGGAACGGTGCTGGCCTTCTGCGAAGCGCGTCGCGAACGCAACAGCGACACGGGCAACATCGATCTGGTCGTCAAACGTTCGACCGACAACGGCCGAAGCTGGAGCAGCCAGACAGTGATCTGGGACGATGGGGGCAACACCTGCGGAAACCCCTGCGTCGTGGTGGACCGCGACACCGGCACGATCTGGCTGTTGTCGACCTGGAACCGCGGCGACGACCATGAAAGGGAGATCATCGACCTTAGGAGTAGGGACACGCGCCGAGTCTTCGTAACGCACTCGACCGACGACGGGATCACGTGGGCAACGCCCGTCGAGATCACCGCGGACGTGAAGCAGCGGGACTGGACCTGGTATGCCACCGGGCCGGGCAGCGGGATACAGATTCAGCATGGCCCTCACAAGGGCCGCCTCGTCATCCCGTGCGATCACATCGAGGCAAAAACCAAACATTACTACTCGCATGTGATCTACTCGGACGACCACGGAAAAACATGGAAACTGGGCGGCACGACGTCTCGCCACCAGGTCAACGAATGCGAGGTGGTCGAACTGGCCGGCGGTCGCCTGATGCTGAACATGCGCAACTACGACCGTTCGAAAAGGAATCGCCAGGTGGCCGTCAGTCCGGACGGCGGGTTGACGTGGACCGAACAACGGTTCGACGACGCGCTGATCGAACCGATTTGTCAGGCGGCGATCGAGCGGTACCGCTGGCCGGCGGACGACGCGCCGGGCGTCATCCTGTTCAGCAACCCGGCGAGCACCCGCAGCCGCGTGAAAATGACTGTCCGCGCCAGTTTCGACGAGGGGCGAACATGGTCGGCCAAGTGCCTGTTGCACTCAGGCCCCAGCGCCTATTCCGATCTGGCCGTGCTGGAAAGCGGGGAGGTCGCCTGCCTTTACGAAGCGGGGCACGGGCACCCGTACGAGTCCATCCTGTTGGCCCGTTTTCCGCTTCAGACGCTGAAGCCGGAGGCCGTCAAGGATCCCCTCAACCCCGAAAGCCAGCAACCCGCAAGCAGGTAGGACGAACGGACGAACTGCCCCGGTGTCCTGCTGCATGCACGCAAGAGGCGCCGAGGCTGCACGACAGAGCCTGCCGCCAACTATCCGTACCATGACCAAGATCCGTACCATGACCGACATCCGTACCATGACCGACCGCGAGCGCTACTTGGCGACGATGAGCTATCAGCCGGTAGACCGCCCTTTTCTCACCGAATGGGGCTTCTGGCCGGAGACGCTCTCGCGGTGGATCGAAGAGGGTGCCCCCGCTGATCTGCGATGGGCCGGCAGCGACGACAACACGACCGACGCATGTTTCGGGCTCGACTCCTACCGGACCTATTTACCGGTAATCCTGGGGCTGCATCCGCCGTTCGAAGAGATACAACTTGAAGACCGCGGCGAGACCGAGTTGATCCAGCAAGCCGACGGCGTGCAGGTCGTTCGAAGCAAACGAATGGGCTCCATTCCCCACCCCGAGCGGCATCTGCTTGACGGCCGGGCTGCTTGGGCGAAGCACTACAAGCCCCGACTCGATCCGGCCACGTCCGGCCGGATTGCCAATGACTGCGGCAGGAAGTATCGTCGTTGGCAGGAAGACGGCCGCTCGGCGCCACTGGCCATTGGCGCTACCAGCCTCTTGGGCTGGATTCGCAACTGGATGGGCTTCGAGCAGGCGGTGACGCTGCCGTACGATGATCCGGCCTGGCTGCACGAGATGGTCGGCACGATCGCCGACTGCGCGATCGAGACACTCGGGCAAGTATTCGCCGCGGGCATGACTCCCGACGTCGTTTACTTCTGGGAGGACATCTGCTTCAACACCGGCCCGATGATCAGCCCGGCGGCGGCGCGGGAGTTTCTGCTGCCGCACTACCAGCGCATCACGGCGTTCTGCCGCGCAGCGGGCGTGCCGTGGTTCGCCCTGGATTGTGACGGCCGGCTCGAACATCTGCTGCCCGTTTGGCTGGAAGGGGGAATCAACATCGTCTACCCGGTCGAAGTCGGCACATGCGAGAACGACGTCCTGGCTTTCCGCGAGCGGTTTGGACGGGAGCTGCGGATGATGGGTGGCGTCGACAAACGGGCTCTGGCTCAGGGTCCCGCCGCCATCGACGCCCAAGTGAGCGGTCTGGCGCCGCTGATCCGCGAGGGCGGGTACGTGGCCTTCTGCGACCACCACGTGCCGGCCGACGTGCCATTAGCCCATTACCGCCATTACCTCGACGCGCTTCGCCGTCTTTGACACCACGCCATGAATATCCCCATGCCGAACCGTTCTATGAGTTATGTATCCTCCAAAGAGCGTGTGCTGACGGCCGTGAACCTCGCGGAGTCGGATCGTACGCCTCTGGACTTTCAGGCCAATCCGTGGGTGCTTCGGCGATTGCACGGGGACCTGGGTACGACGAGCCATCGCGATCTGCTCCTGCGCCTGCGTAGCGATATCGTCGACCTGCGGGGTGTGGTCGATCCACTGTATCGCGGGCCGATCCCGGCGTCGCGCGACCTTGGCGGCGGGGTGCGAGAGAACGTCTGGGGCTGGCGGGAGAAGGTGATCGACACCGCCGCCGGGCCGGAGGACTGCTTTGTCGAATTCGTGCTGGAAAACGCCGCTTCGATTGAAGAGTGCGAGCGGCGGCAATGGCCGGACCCCGACTGGTACGATTTCGGCAATTTCGCCGAGCGGCTTGCTCCTTGGTGCGATTTTGCCGTGATGGCCAGCGGGGCCAGCGTCTTTCAGCACCCGTCGTTCCTGCGGCGAATCGACAATCTAATGATGGACATGGCCGTTCAACCCGAGATGGCGCATTGGTTGATGGATCGCTTCACTGATTTCTATGTCGGCTATTTCGATCGCATGTTCACCGCTGCCGACGGCCGGATCGACATCCTGCGCGTGGCAGACGACCTGGGCACACAAATCGGTCTCTTCTTTGGCCCCGACATGTTTCGCATGTTCGTCAAACCACGGGTGAAGAAGCTGGTGGACCTGGCGCACAGCCACGGCGTGAAGTTCATGTTCCACTCGTGCGGCGCGATCCGGCCGCTGATCGAAGATCTGATCGAGATCGGTGTCGACATCCTCGACCCGCTGCAAGCGGCGGCCGAGGGGATGGACCCGCAAACGCTGAAGGATGACTTTGGCGACCGTATCTGTTTGCACGGGGGCATCTGCACGCAACATCTGCTGCCGCAGGGTACGCTGGAAAAAGTCCGCTGCGAAACACAGCAGCGGTTGGAGATTTTCGGCGCCGGCGGCGGCTACATCTTGGCGCCCTGCCACGTTTTGCAGACCGATGTGCCAACCGAGAACATCTTGGCCATGTCTGACGCCGGCCTGGAATTTGGACGATACACCACATGAAACCACTAACAGCAGAACAGATCCGCGGCAACTGGGCGACGTTGCTCACCGCCTGGAACGTCGATGACACGCTCGATCTGCCGCGCGTGGCCGCCGAGATCGACACGCTCATCGAGATGCAGGTTGACGGTGTTTACTCCAACGGTTCGGCGGGCGAGTTCCACGCCCAAACGGAAGATGAGTTCGACCGGATTTCGCAATGTCTCGCCGAGAAGTGCAATGCCGCGCACGTGCCGTTCCAGATCGGCGTGAGCCACATGTCGGCCCAGATTTCGCTCGAGCGTTTGCGCCGCGTGGTTCCGCTGGCACCGGGGGCGGTGCAAGTTATCCTGCCCGACTGGTTTCCGGTGACCGAGGCGGAGGCCGTGTCCTTCCTTCACCGCATGGCGGACGCGGCGGGAGGAATCGGCCTGGTTCTCTACAATCCGCCTCACGCGAAAAAGGTTCTAAATCCGGCGGCGGTCGGCCGCCTCGCCGCGGAAGTCCCGGCTCTCGTCGGCCTGAAAACCGCCGGCGGTGACGATGCGTGGTATGCGGCGATGCGGAAGCACCTTGGTCAGCTAAGCGTTTTTGTTCCCGGCCATTTCCTGGCGACGGGCGTTCAGCGCGGCGCGCACGGTTCGTATTCGAACGTCGCCTGTCTCCATCCCGCCGCCGCCCAGCGGTGGGCCGAACAGATGCAGACCGATATGGAAAGCGCCTTGGAACTCGAACAACGCCTGCGGCGATTTATCAAAGACGAAATTGAGCCGTTCATTACCGAGGGCGGCTACTGCAACGCCGCCTGCGATCGATTGATGGCGATGATCGGCGGCTGGACGGACATCGGCCCCCGGTTACAGTGGCCCTACCGCTCGATTGATGCAACGGAAGCCGAGCGTTTGCGGCCCAAGGCCAAGGCCCTGATTCCGGAGTTCGTGACGTGACGATGACCAACAACAACGAGGACAATCCTTTGCAACTTGCACCGCGACGATCGCCCGGCTCGCTTTTGCGCGCCGGGGGGAGGGAGTTGTTGATTGCGGCCCCGCTAACGGGTTTCCAGCCCGACGGAAGCGTGGATCTGGAGATCATTCCCCCGTACGCGCGGATGCTCCATGCAAACTCCGTGGGCGGCGCGTTCATCAATGGCACGACGGGGGAGGGGCTGTCGCTGACGATTGCCGAGCGACGGGTCATTGCCGAGCGGTGGGTTCAAGCTGCCCCGGAAGGATTTCAGGTGATTGTGCATGTGGGGCACGTTTGCCAGAAGGAGAGCCAGGCGTTGGCGGCCCACGCCGCAACGATCGGAGCCTCGGCCGTGGGCGAAATCGGCCCGGTGTTTTATCGCCCGCCAACCGTGGCAGCGCTGGCCGACTACATCGCCGCAACCGCCGCAGCCGCCCCAGGCATACCGTATTACTACTACCACATGCCGGCGATGAATCAGGTTGACTTTCCCATGATCGACCTGCTGAAGACGGTCGGAAGCATCCCGAATTTCGCCGGCGTCAAATACACGTTTGAAGACCTCGCCGACTATCGGAAGTGTGTGCAATATGACAACGGCAGATACGACATTCTGTTTGGGCGCGATGAACTTCTGCTCAAGTCATTGCAGTGCCGCGCCACCGGCGCGGTCGGGAGCACCTACAACTTCATGGCGCCGATCTACCACGAACTGATGAAAGCGTTCCATGACGGTGACGAAACGCGGGCCCAAAGAATGCAGGACCTCGCTATCAGGGGCATCGAGATCTTGGCGGAAACCGGGGCCTTCTTTTCCGCCGCCAAAGCCTTACTGCGCGCCATCGGACTGCAAATCGGCGCGACCGTATCCCGTCCGTTGCCACAGCTTCCTGAAGAGGCGGCGGCTCAAATGATGGCGCGTTTGCAGGAGGCCGGCGTGGGCGACTACCTCAACACGACGCAAGATCGATCCGTTGGCTAAACATGAGGGACTCGGATGCTGCTGAAGAAACTCGACGACTGGGCGTGGATTTGGAAACATTCGGCCATGCTTCTTCTCGCCGTTCTGGCGGCAGGGCCGATTCATGCCCGGGCCGCCGACTTTTTGTCCTGGAACGAGCTGACTGAGCTACCGCCGAATCCGGGCCAGGTCGAGCAACCTGGCATGGCGGGTCCTTTTGTCGGTGTGCATAACGACCATCTCATCCTGGCCGGCGGGGCTAATTTCCCCAAGCCGGTTTGGGAAAACGACAAGGTTTGGCACCCGTTCGTATGGGCTTATGATCTGCAAGACGGCAACTGGGCCGGACAGATTAGCACACTGAAAAACGGCGGTACCGAGTATCGGGTCGCCTACGGTGCGTCGGCCTCGACTTCCCAGGGCGTCGTTTGCCTGGGCGGCAATGATGGACAAGCGGTTTTTGAGAATGCGTTTCTTCTGAGATTCGAAAAAGGCGCCGTTGTTCAAAAGCCGCTGCCGGATTTGCCGGGCCCGCTGTGCTACTCCAGCGCAGCAGTCGTCGAAGATGTGGTCTACGTGGCGGGCGGAACCACCGGGCTGCAGCTCGAAACTGCGGCTCGTGTTTTTTGGAAATTGGACCTCGGCTGCGAAAAACCAGAATGGGAAAGCCTTCCCTGGCCCAAGGCGATCCCCGAGCGGGCCTTCCACATGCTGGTTGCGCAGAGAAACGCGGCCCACGACTGCCTTTACATCATCGGCGGCCGGCGAAACGACCCGCACGCCGAGGGCGGAATCGACTTCCTCACCGATGTTTGGGAACACAACCTCGTCACGAGCGTTTGGCGTCGTTGTAGCGATCTTCCCGAGCCCCGCGCCGCTGGTGTGGCGGCGCCATTGGGCGAAAGCCACATTTTTGTGCTCGGCGGAGACACGGGCAAGGATTTCTTCCAGGCCGAGCAGCTCAAGGACGAACATCCGGGGTTCGTCAAGCGAACCTTGGTTTATCACACGATCACCGATTCGTGGGCCGACGGCGGGCAGCAACCGGCGAACCACGTGACCACGCCCGCCGTGGTCCACGACAATCGGATCATCGTCGCCAGCGGCGAGGTGCGTCCGCGTGTCCGCTCGCCGAAGATCTGGAGCGTCACCGCGAAGACCAGCGAGACAAGCTTCGGTGTGATCAATTGGATCACCTTGGTCGTTTATCTGGCGGCGATGATCGGCGTCGGCGTGTTCTTTTCCTTCCGCAACAAGAGCACCAACGACTTCTTCCGCGGCGGTCAGCGGATTCCCTGGTGGGTCGCCGGGCTGAGTATCTTCGCCACCATGCTCAGTTCGATTACTTTTGTGGCCCTGCCCGCCAAAAGCTTTGCGACCGATTGGAAAGATTTTATCTACAACATGGGGATCGTGGCGGTCGCGCCGTTTATCATCTACTTCATCCTGCCGTTCTTCCGCCGCATCGACGCCACGACGGCCTACGAGTATCTCGAAAAACGCTTTAATGTTTTTGCGAGGGCTTTCGGCAGCCTGAGTTTCATCCTGTTCCAGGTCGGACGCATGGCCATCGTGATGTATCTCCCGGCCCTGGCCTTGAATGCAGTACTACCGGACGTAGACGTCATCACCATCATCTGCGTCATGGGGTTTTTGAGTATCATCTACTGCTCCATGGGCGGTCTGGAGGCCGTGGTCTGGACCGACGCCATCCAGGCCATCATTCTGCTGGGCGGAGGATTGCTGAGCCTCGTCCTGCTTATCGGGGGAGTCGACGGCGGGTTTGGCGGCTTCGTCGAGATGGCGAATCAGGCCCACAAGTTCACCCTGATCAAAGACGCCGATCTTTTCGCGTTTGGGCAGTATTCTCACGAGGTGCTCTGGGTCGTCCTGGTTGGGGCCCTCGCGAACAATCTGATTCCGTACACATCCGATCAGGCCGTGGTGCAGCGCTACGTGTCGACGGCGACCGAAAAGAAGGCGGCCAAGGCGATTTGGGTGAACGCTTTCATCACGATTCCGGCCAGCCTGCTCTTCTTCGGACTCGGCACGGCGCTATTCTGTTTCTACAAGTCGAATCCGGGACTGCTGGATCCCAGTTTCAAGAACGACGCGGTTTTTCCATTGTTCATCGCCCGGCAACTGCCCGTGGGCATCGCCGGTCTTGTCGTGGCCGGCATCTTCGCCGCCGCGCAGTCGACGATCTCGACCAGCATGAATAGCACGTCCACTGCCCTTGTCTCGGATTTTGTCCGTCGGTTCGGGCTGGTAACCGACGACAGGAGAAACCTGTTCCTGGCCCGGGTTTTGACCGTCGTCCTCGGGACGATGGGCACCGGCATGGCGATCTACTTCCACCTGTCAGGCAGCACGTCGATGTGGGATTCGTTCATCAGTCTGATCGGTCTGATCGGGGGCCCCATGGCGGGCCTGTTCTTGCTGGGCATCTTCACACGCCGCGCCAGTGGCACCAGCGCCGTGATCGCCGCGGTCGTGGGCATCTCCTTGTCGATGTACCTCAAGTTCGGCGACGTCGCCATTCACGGCAAACTCTTCGGCGGGATCGGCATCGCCACGACGGTGCTGCTGGGCTACCTGCTCGGATTCCTCCTGAAAGGGGATGAAACCAAGACCCGCGGGTTGACCATCTACTCTTTGAGACCGGATCAAGAATAAAAGAAAAGATCTGGGTACACTGCAATCCGTGCACCGACCTTCTTCTGCGGTGGCATTGCCCGCGAAGGTGCCATGCTCAGTATAGAACGGGAGTCGTTTATGAGGACAGTGGGGTGTCTTGTCGTTGTCGTCATGTCTTTGGCAGCGGTCAATGCTCCAGCCAAGGAGTGGAAAGCGTGGATCGAGGCGGAGGACTACGCTGCTCAAAGCGGTTCGCAGGCAACCTTTTACCGCATGGAAGAAACCGCCTCGGAGGGGAGAATCGCAGACAATGATTGGGGACGCGACGTGGGCGATTTCCTGCGTTGGAGCATCGAAATCCCCCAACGGTGCGATCCGCTCTACGTGACGGTCAAGTTTGCCCGAGCCTTTCCTGACCCCGCGTCCATCCGAGTACGTGCGGGCAACGGTCAGGCCCTGGTCCAATTTCCCACCACCGGCGGTTGGGGATTCGAAAAGGAACAATGGCACTACGGTGAAATCCGACTGGAAGGTCTTTCCCCAGGACGGTACTCGGAGACCACGACCTTGTCGAAGTGGGACGTGTGGAGTCGCGATTCGTCGCGGCTGCCGGACGTGACGGCCAACCCGATGGAAATGTCTTCACCCATCTCGACTGTTATCGGATCGCAGGCCTGCTCCCACGCGGTGCCGTCCACGGAAATGTAACCCGTGAAGGTGTCACCGTTGCGGGTGAGCTTCACCCAGCAGGGGACAGTGTTCATGGCCACGTTCATGCTCGAACTGCTGGAATTGTCGTTCTCGGTGCGGGCCGAGAAGCGGATGCCCTTGCGCGGAACAAGCAATAGGGCGACATTCTTGGAGCCGGCGTCGAGCGTCTCGCGAAACATAACGCCGATCTTTGGTTGCCGCGTGTTGATCTCAGCCGATGTGATGCGAGCACTGATTTCGCCGTTTCCAGAAAACGCCTTGTGAAGGAACTGGAAGTTGTCGATCCGTTCATTACGTTCCGCGATGTCACGACCCGAGCCACGGACCGTGAAGACGCCTTTGTCGAAGTGTGCGCCTCCACCCGGACGTTGTTCGTAACCGATCTGCACGGCCTTCCAGTCTGCCGGCAGAACACCGGCCGTGGAGAAGGGAATCGAGGCGGCAGCCCACGCGGTCCCTTTGCTGTTGATGGCCGCGGTACGATAGTAGTACTTAGTCCAAGGCTTGAGGCCGGTAACTTCGACCGATGCTTTGTTGCCGACGTGGACCGTTCCGAGGCTCCGGGAACATTCCCATGCTTCGGGGTCTTCACGGCCATCCGTGCTGCCCCAATAGACCTTCAGTTCGGTCGACGGGGCTGCTTCGTAGATTAGCTTGCCCGAAAGCGTCGCGCTGTACGGGCCAATCCGTTTGGCCCAATCTCCATTGTTGACGGCGGCAGGCAAGCCGGACTCGCTCCACGAATAGAAGATTTTCTTCTGCATTGTCTGGCCCCATCCATCGGGGGCGCGGACAATGGCTGAGAACGCGTTGTCTCTGATGCGGACAACAGTCAGGTTGCCATTGCTGCTGATCCAGTTGATACCCCTCCAGGCATTGTTTACTCCACCACCTTGGTGGCCAACGAGGATAGCAATCACATTGTAGTCCTGTATGGCTTTTTGATACTTGTCGGCGGCGCTATAGGTCCACCAATTCTCGTCGATGGGACGGAAGTGATGCACGACAACAACTGGGCGACCGGAATCGCCAACGTGCTTTTTGAGATCTGCCACCAGGAAGTCGCGGGCAAATAGAGGATCGTGTCCGCGTCCATACGTGTCGGCCTCGCCTTCCCAGACATTGCCAGGAAACAGATTGACATTGACGAAATGCACGCCGTCCCAGTCCCAGGAGTAGTGGTAACCGTTGGGTGACACATTGGCAATGTAGCCAAGTCTCTTGCGAATTCGGTTGCGTTCTCTGACCTGATTGAATACATACAGGTTTGGGTTGACGTCATGGTTGCCGACACCTTCGAAAACCGGGTACTTGCATCGGCCCTCTCCGTTGACGCCAAAGTCGGCGATGAAGTCAGACCATTGCGTTTCGTACTTGCCGGCGACCGTGCCGTCGTTGATAAGATCACCCTGCATGATGACCGCGCGCGGCACATCCACGATTCCGCCAATGACCTGAGGGTAGGCAACGCCCGGCAGGGAGTTGATGATCTCGACCTCGCTACACCGGGTTTTCGGCGGCCGTTTGCCGCCCCTGTCGGCACCGTAGTGGCTGTCAGAGAACGAATAAAAGGTGATTTCAGCGGCGAGCAGCACGCCACAACTTATCGCAAAACACAAGACTGCGACGGCGGCGGTGGGCAAGAACGATCGAGTTCGGCGGAGGAAAATCATAGAAAGTCTCCTGTGGGTGGGAGTTCGTGCTTATTGATATTTGCATTTCTAATGGTCGGACGGTTCATGCCGTGGCTCGCAAAAACCGGCCTCCCGCTGGTCGGCCTCGATCATTGGCTATGCAAGCCTCAATAAGTCGGGCGGCACACCCGCCAAACTTTCAAACACAAATCTCTTGCTGGCAGGACCTTCCGACTATATCATACAGGGGGCGGTGGTCAATCGCAAGGTCTGGGGCGGCAACCGCACCTGGCGCGGGGCACAAGCCCAATCGATCCTGATGTCGGTGTTGCAAACATGCCATCAACAGGCCCTCAACGTGATCGAATACCTCAGCCACATCCTCTGCTCACGCCAGCCCCTACCGCTGCTGACAAGAACGCGGAAAACAATTACACAAAAACAAGGTGAAACATGGCAGCAGTAATGACAAACAAGAAGAAATGGCGAGGCGTGGCAAATACGGGAGTGGTATTTATCTTGATGCTTGCCGGATCGGCGGCGCTGGCGGCGGATAGCTGGGGGCCGTTTGCCGGTCCGTGGGAACGATATTCCGAAAACCCGATTTTAGCCGGCACCGGGAACAAAGGCGACTTCGACTCGAAGTTTGTCCAGCACGCCTGCCCGATGAAAATCGACGGGCAATGGGTATTGTACTACAACGGCAACCAAGGCGGACATCCGCACAAGACATACAGCCAGGGGGTGGCGATGCTGGCGAACGCTGACGATGGGGAATCAGCTTCTACACAGATGAAGCTGTGGAAAAAAGTAACGCTCGAAAAACTCTCCGGCGGCTTCGCCCTGCCGGCTGATCTGACCGGCGACGGGCAGGCAGAGCTGTTGGTATCGCTGGCCAGTGATTGGTCGGCCTGTGCGCGGCTCGTAGCGCTGGACCTGGACGGCCAAGTGCTGTGGAGCCACGGGGATGACTCGGCGACAAGCAGCCCCGCCGGTTGGCTGCGGCCCGTGGTCACGGCATACGATTTTGACGGCGACGGCAAGACGGAAGTGGTGGCCGAAATCTGGAACGATGGCAAGCCGCGGCTGGTGATGCTGTCCGGCGCGACCGGCGAGGTTATTCGCGATATGCCTTCCCCCTTCGATAATTCAGTAAGACAGCCGAAGGGCTACCAGAGCAGCCGTCCGGCCCCGTTGGCGCTGGTCGCGCACCTGGACGGAAAAGACAAGCCCGCCTCGGTGATCGTCAAGTATGAAGCATCCGGCTCTATTCCGCCGCTCGCCGTGGCCTACGATCATAAGCTTAACAAACGCTGGGAAGTCCGCGGACGCCCCTGTTCGAAAAAAGAGAAGCGCGGCGCGGATATGGGCCACCAGGCGGTGGTCACGGACCTGACCGGGGACGGGCGCGATGATGTGGTATTCGGGCAGTTGGCCGTGGACAGTGACGGTAAAACCATTTTCCGCCGCGACCTCGAGGCGCACGCCGACGGCGCCGATGTCTTCACGCTGGACGGCGAGAAACGGGTGCTGCTGACCCTCTGCAAAACCGGCCCCGCCTATTGTCTCGATGCCAAAGGCGAAACGGTATGGCAGAAAACAAAGGACGAAGTGTCGCACGGCCAGGCGGGCTGGGCCGGGAATTTCCTGCCGGAACGTGAAGGGCTCGAAACAATTGTACAGGTTTCCGGGCACTACGGTATTTTCCACACGTTCGCCGCGGAAGACGGACGCAAGCTGGCGGAATTCCAGCATCATCGCGGCATCAAGCACCCGAACGGTTCGCGCAAGTACCCCGATACGCCCGTCAAAGTGCGTTGGCGCAAGGGTGAGGATACCTTGTGGGTGCCGGTGGACCGGATGATCCTCGATGGCAACGGCGAGATCGTCGCCGAACTCGGCGAGCTGGATAGGCAGGTCGTGAAAGACCTGCGCCCTGCGGCCAGGAAAAGCCGGGTGGCCGTCCAGGCGGTGCCGGTCGACCTCTGCGGCGATGACCGCGAGGAGTTGATCCTGTACCAGCCGTACGGTGGCAAGGCGGTGTACATCCTCACCCAGCCGGATTCGGACGGTAAACCCAAGCCTTATCAACCGCAGGAGAACGCGTACAACCGGCGGCCGTATTTGTAGGGGTGTGGGCGTTTGGACTCGCGACCAGCGACTAGCGGGGTTGCCGAGGCGCGGGCGAAGAAAGGCGCCTTGCGCCGCAACAGCAGGTCGCTGCGTCCAATAGTCCTAAATAAAAAACACAGAGGATTTCCTGGGAATATGGGAATAATAAAACGGGACGGGTCTAATCCTCGAACCTGGCACGGAAACGTGTCGCGACATCCGGACGTGAAACTCGAATCGAGCCCCGATCGAACTCAGGGCGAGTTTTCGCAACAGGTCAACTGGCACATCTTCGGCTCTCAATACTGCACGCGCCTGCTGGAAGAGGAACACCTGCGGCACACGACTTTCCGGCTGGCCGATTACGACACCGTGAAACTGGATTACAAGTACGAGGGCCAACACCCACACTGCAACTTGCGAAATCTCTTCCGGCAGGATCACTGGATCAATCTTGGCAACCGTGCACTCGAATGTACGGTCGTGCGGGCCGAATCTCGACAACTCGGCAAGGACGCCTGGGGCGCCGTGGATTTTTCCGACTACAACGGCCCCGGCAATGGGCTAGTGCGTCGAATCGTCTTGACGCGCGAAGGAGCGCTGGTGATCGTCGACACCTTTACACCGAGCCCATGGCTGGGCCGGAGGGCAACTGTGGCAACTCTATACGCTCCACGAGCGCGGGGACAACTGGTTCGCATCGGAATCGGATGGCGTCTACCAATTGCCCGACGGCTCGACTTCCCAGCGTCGAACGCTGGTCAAGTTCATGGCAACGTCCGGCACGAGCGTTGATGTGGAACGGGTATGCCCTACCACCATGCACGCGCCGAAAGCGGACGGCACGAAACATCGCGAGTTCTACACGACCTACTCCAAGCAAAACCTATCGCGCGGAAAAACTACGACCGCAGCCATGGTGGTGCTGCCGCTGGAGGATCATGCAGATGCCTCACACCGAGCGGCAGGTATCTCATTTGAGGAGCAACAGGAAGTCGGCACACGGGTGACGATCGTATTGCCCGCAAGCGACCAAAAGCTGACGGTGACCATACGCGACGACAAGGCTATGGTACACCGGCACGACAAAAGACGACTCTAGGAAGAAGGATCCAAACCCCTTGGGGTCACAATACTATTTCATAATAACCCATCGCTCCATAACCAAACGCGTTGAGCACGACGAGCCGATCGCTCGTCACAGGTTGCGGGGCTACTCTGCCGCCTTGATCTTCTCCCATGCCCGGTACGCGCGTTTGAGCTTGCCGGGGATGTCGCCGCTTTGCGTGTAGCCCATCGTGCCCAGCGGGCCCTGGTAGTCGATCTCGCGGAGCGTGCGGACCAGGGGGACCATGTCGAAAGTGCCTTCGCCCAGGATCTTGTGCGTGGCCTTGTCCTGGTCCGTGCCCTGGATGACGACGATCATCAGGTACGGCTTCGCGTTTTCGAGATCCTCGCGCAGCTTGCCGAGGTCCCGATTGCCGACGGCCTGCCAGTGGTGCAGGTGGAACATCACGCCGACGTTGCGCCGATCGACGGCCCGGGCGATCCGCACGTTGTCGTCGATCGTTTCGATCCAATTGCCGATGTGCATGTACGGGGCGATGCCGCCCAGGCCGTACTCCTTCGCATCGTCCGACATTTCGCGGAGGATCTCCACAGCTATCTCAACCGCCTTGGGGTCCTTCCGGTCCAGCTTCTTGCGACTGCCGACCGACGGGACGAGCACTACCTTCGTGTCCTTCAATAGCGGCAGGTTGTCCTTGATCACCTGCGGGTACGTGCCGTCCTCGATATAGAAACGCGCGTGGATCGCCGTCAGTCGCACGTCGTGCTTCTTCAAAGCCGCGAGATAGGCCGGCAGCATCTTCCACCGGTTGGGATCATCCTTGAGCGAGAGCATGGCGCCCTGGTAGCCACACTCGGCCAGCACGTCGATCTGCGTGGCCGGCTCGCTCCACTTGTATTTGTAGAACCAGTTGGTCATTGCGAAGTGGTGGTCCTGCCAGGGCAAGTCCTGCACCAGATCAACCTTCATATCCTTGTCTGCCGACAGGGCCGCGGGGGTTGCTGTGCAACCCAACAGCAGCAACGCAATTGAGTATCTCAGCGGAATGTGCATGGCGTCTCCTTGGATTGCCTCTGGCCGACTCCCCGGGCCGGCCTTAGCGTTTGTGTTAATGTGGGCGGATCAGAACTACGTCGTTCCAGCGCTCTTTGGGGATAACTTCGAGGAATTCCATCCTCCCCGCTCGGACCTTGCCTTCCACGACGGTTTGGCCGGGAGCATGTAGCTTGAAATCGACGTCCCAGTCCTCGGGCCATGCCGGCAGCAGGCGTATCTTTCCACCGTGGGTTTGCATGATCATTTCCTGCATGCCGATCATGCCGCTGCCGCCCCAGTTGTGGTCGGGCGCCCAGTCAATGGTCTCGGGCCAGAAAGCCGGAAAGCGAAAGGGCCCGTTGTCCATCTTCGTGGAGTTGAGCTTTTCCGCAAGCGCTGTATCACCGAGCCTCGCCGCATGGATATTGGCCTGCTCCCAGGCCCGCGTGGCGAATCGGTCTCTCCCGGTGGCCAGGGAGGTCCGCTTCATCAGGTCCAGGTCGAGCAGGCCGAGACCGAACAACTCGTAGGGATAGAGCGGGAACATTTCGGGGCAGTGCCAGCTCTGATGGTTGTGGTTCTCCGATGGCTTCAAGTAGCTGCCGCCGAACTTCTCGCTGTTGCCGGTCGGCATCTCCGGCAGGCGATCGAATATGGTCTGCCAACGCTTCTTCTTCTCCGCGGACGTGTACTTCTCCGGCAAGCTCATCAGTCCCGTGAGGACGCACCGGAGCCCGGCGATCACGCTGGTGGGGTTTCGGGCATCCCAATGTGCTTCGAGAGTGTTGGCTGGATAGATCACCAGCCGGCCGTCGTCATCCAGCTCCTTTCCCGTTCGCTGTTTGCAGCGGTAGCGGTAATGTTCGTCGTAGAAGATGACCGATTGCTCGATGAAGGGCAAGTATCGGGCGATGTCCTTTCCCGAGAAGCGGTGATACTGCAGGACGAGCCAGGACCAGTCCAACTGCTCCTCGTAGACCTTGCCGCCTGCACGGTTCACCTGGACGCCAATCTCGAAGTCCTTGGGCCGGCCGCGACCTCCCCCCTCGAAAAATCCGTACTGACAGGCGCCGGGCAATGCCGTAATGGCCGATTGCTCCTCGAAGCAACAGCCATCGTGCTGCCAGTAATGCCGCACGCGGGCCGTGGCGTTGGGCAGTCCGTTCAGATAGAAGCTGAATCCCGGCGGCAAGAGATCGAAATCGCCGGTCTTCAACATGGGTCGGTACACAAGCCGCTGATTCTGAGCGGTGAACGCCGCGCCCCATTGACGGTGGTCGGGCGTGTAGCCGGGCCCTTTCTTGCCATTGACGTAGAGCGGATCGAACGTGAACAAGCCGCCGTTGAACAGGGTCGGTTCGCGCCCGTTGAAGTTACTGGCCAGCATGTAGCGGAAGAGCTGGTAGTTGCGGCCGAGCCGCCACCCAACGTCCTTCTCGCCTCGGCCGGGGTTAATGACCAGATGGCTTCGACTCCAGAAATCGGACCACCACTTCTGATTCTGCTGCCAAGCCTTCGCATCGTCTTCCGGCGATAGATCAATCAGCTCCTCGAGCGCCGTGTCCCAGGCATCCTGCCGCTGAGCCTGATCGATGTGAAGACAGACGCGAACACGGTGCGACTTGGCCGGAATCTTGCTGACATACTTCCAGCCACGAAACGGGCACTCTGCATATTTGCCGTCTGTCTGGCGGGCCAGGGCAAACTCGTCGCCGATCATGGCGCCGCCCCAGACAAGATTCTCCAGGGGGTTGACCATCTTGTCGCGGACCGGTTCCAACTCCTGCTGTTTGACCTGGAAGTTGAAGCAGTCCTTCGAGTTGTCGACGCGGTGATGGAAACGGACGAGCTTTTCGTCGGCGCGAATTTCGTCCTTGTAGAGAAAGACCTTTCCCGGGTAGGCGTCGTAGTTGATCATGCACATGGCGCGCTGGCAATGCTTGTTCCCGGCGCCGGAGAGTTCGATCGTCTCGGTCCGCCACGATTCGTACGTCGCCTCGACCGTGACGGGGTTGTCCAACTCGACGTCCAAGTGGACGATCGGCCGAAAGACTTCCGCCCAGACCTTGATCGCAACGGATTTCCCATCGGGTTGCTTTGCGGTGATCAGGACATAGCCTTCGCGGAGTTTCAGTTCCTGGCGAAACGCGCCGTTTTCGAACGGATTCGGCGTAAGCTTCACCCTGACCCGGCCGGCCTTGAGCAGCGCGCCGTTCTCATCCCGGCAGCCTGCTCGGGCGATGTAGAACAGCAGCTCGTTGTTTTCCACCCAGACGTTGAGCCCCACGTCCCCCCCGCCAACGGGCATAGACTGGCCGGCGTGTTTGCTGGGCGTGGTCCAGACAACATTGTAGTCCTCGGGCAGCGCGACCGCTTCGTCCTCCTGCGCGGCGAAAGATTCGCTCAACGTCAGCACCATGCACAGCATCGCACCCGCTGCAAGCCATCGTGCCCTTCTCATCGCGTTCTCCAGTTTTCGCACCGTGGTAGAGTCTTCCTGTGAGATCGTGAAGAAGTTCCTCTACCGCTCCGACCACGTTAGGCCGAGGTCCAGGTCGGGCCTGGTCTTGGCGGCCCAGAGGTTCAGCAGGGCCATGACCAGGGTGTCGCCGCGGGTAATGGCCTCGTAGTGGTCGTGCAGAGAGCTGGCCTTCGGCAGCGGCGAGCCGTCGGGGAAGAACGTGGCAACCGACCTGGCAGCCAACCGCTCTGCTCGGTCGAGGTACCTCTTCTCGCCGGTCTCGCGGTAGACCTCGGTCAACAGCATCACGGCGTCGCCCATCGCACCGGGCCACACCACCGCGTCGAAGTCGGGATCGTTGGTGACGTAGCGGTCGGCAGCGGCGGTGAACAGTCGCTTGTATCCATCGTCCTCGACCTGCCGCCACCTGCAGAGGCACATCATCGCGTCCTGGGCGTCGGTGTACTTGCCGTAAGCGGTCTCCCAGGTCCTCGTACCGGTCCATGGGCCGGTGGCGTAAGGTTCCAGCGTGTCGGCATTCGCGCCGGAGACGAACCCTCTTCCGCCGGGACCGAGGTCGTGGGCGAGCTTGAGGTAGACCTCGTCAGTCTTCCGGGCGCATGCGCGCATCTTCTTCGACAGCTCCCCGGGGACCATCGTCGAGCCGGTCCACAGGTCGATGGCCAGCGAGAGGTTGCTCTCCGGCCAGACGTTCTTCTCGCGCGAGCGCGACGCGCTCTCGCTGGGAATCGCGCCTGTGTTGGGATTGCGGCGCGTCTCGAAATGATTGAGGACCGTCTCGATGGCTTTGGCGAATACCGGGTCTTGCGTGTTCTTGTAGGCGTGCGACCATGTGAGGATGTAGAAGCCTCCGTGCCGCGGATACTGCGAGTTTGTCCCCGGCCCGTGCCTCCGGAAGCTCGCATGACGGGAGAAATTGCCCGTCTTCTGATTCCCGATTTGATGCTCCCACAGCCCCCGTGCGTACCGCTTGCACGCTTCGGGGGCCAGCGGAAAGCAGCGATCCCACAAGACCCACGGTCGGGCAAACTCGTGTGTATCGCGGATCGGGCCTTCGAGACGGAAGTCCCAGCCCATGTGCTCGCCCCAGGCCAGCAGGCCCGTCGTGGAACTCCGGCAGTTCTCGAAGAACCACCGCAGCGCCTCGTCTGCCTGTTTGGCGTAACGCTCGTCGCCGGTCGCCTTGGTTAGTGCGTAGAGCACCTGGTACAGATTCTGGTCGTGCATGGGGTTGGCGCCGGCGAGCGTGCGGTCGCCTGCGCGGATGCCCCAGTTCGACCGCAAGATATGTTCGATTCGCTCTGCGGCTTTGCCCTCGGGCAGCTTCATGGTCTTGCGGTCGAGCGTGGCCGCGAACGCAGGCGACTTGACGGAGCCGTACGTGTCGCGCCCGTGGTCGATCATGGCGTCCGCGTATTCACGGACGGTACGGAGGTAGTCAGGGGCGTGGGCCCGCAGGACGCTCTGCGGCCGCTCGTCGGCCGCGCGCAACGGCATGGCGAGGCCACACAAGGTGACGGAAATTGCCAACGCGCTTCTCGTCAGAAGTTTCATAATGTAGTTCCTCGATTCACTCTTGCGCTTCAATGGGGTGTGCATTAGACATCGCTCTCGGCCGGCACGACGAACGGCCGGCGATATTCACGTGTGAGCTTGGTGTCGGCCGCCGCGTTTCCGATGAATTGTTCCTTCTCCGGATCGAATTGCAGCCAGGGGCCGACCGCAAGCCGCGTCTTCTCGATGTCGACGCCGTTGTCGGCCAGATGCTTCCGCGTGCGCTCGAACGTGTCCTTCGCGTCGTCGAACAGTCTGTGCGATGCGAGCTGGTCGAGGATATCTTTCGGCGCGGCCGGTCGTCCGAGCCGATAGGAGATGTTTCCCAGGTGGCACAGCCCGGCCGAGAGGTGTCCGCCGAAGACCTCTGCGTTGAGGTGGTCTCGGTCGCGGCTGTGGACCGCCTCGATGAAATTGCCGAAATGGTCGTCGCTGGTGCCTGAAAACTTCTCGACCAGCTTGCCACTGGGATCGAAAAACGCGCTGCTCCCGGCGGCCATGCCGACGTAGCCTTCACTGCCGGTGAAGATCGCGCCGCCGTGCCGGTGGAACTTGGGAGTCGGCAGCCCGCGAACTTCCTGCACGAAGGTGACGTCACTGAAATCGTGTACGGCCACCTGCGTGTTGGGCGTCTGGGCCGAATCAACGTAGCCGACGCGACCGCCGTAGCACATCGTCGCGCGGGGCAGCTTCGTCACGCCCAGGCCGAAGCGGACCAGGTCGGCCCGGTGCACGTCGCTGTTGCCGATGTCGCCGTTGCCGGTCTCCCAGAACCAATGCCAGTCGTAGTGGAAGTTGCGTCGTGTGATGGGGCTCATCGGCGCGGGGCCGGCCCAAAGGTTGTAGTCCACGCTCTCGGGCACCTTGCCTTCGACGACCGGGCCGATCGAACCGCGACGCTTGTAGGTGATGCTCCGCGCCAGCGTGACTTTGCCCAGCTTGCCTTCGGCCATGAACCGGGCCGCCGCCTTGCAGGTTCCGTCCGAGCGGTACTGGGTGCCGACCTGGCAGATGCGGCCGTGTTTCCGCGCCGCCTGCACCATGCGCCGGCCTTCGCTGATATTGTGGCTCGCTGGCTTCTCGACGTAAACGTCTTTGCCCGCCTGCATGGCCCAGATGGCCGCCAGGGCGTGCCAGTGGTTGCATGTGGCGATCGAAACGACGTCGATCGACTTGTCGTCGATGATCTTGCGCAGGTCCTGATACGCGGCCACCTTGCGGTTCTGTCGTTTACCCATGGCGTCGGCGTGGCGTCGGGCACGGTTCATGTCGGCGTCGCAGATGGCCACCACGTCGCAATCGCCGCGCCCGGCAAATGCCCCGGCGTGAACCGGACCGCGGATGCCCGTTCCGATCACCGCAACGGCCAACCGCTCGTTGGCGGACGCTTTCTCCGATTCTTCGGCGGCCGAGGCGGCGAACCGGGGTCCGGCCAACGCCGCGGTGGCCGCCAGGATCGAGTCTTCCAGGAATTGGCGTCGTGTAAACATGAAACGTACTCCTTGTCAGTTATCCGATTTCGGCCGGCCTTCCATCAGAAACAGGATGGAACTCGACCCCCAGTGCCACTCGCCGAACGGCATGATCACGTCGGCCCGGCCGTTGCCGTCCAGGTCGATCTGGCGGCGGATGCCCTCGTGCCCGCCGGGCATGGCATGGGCCCGCCAACTGCCCCCGAGGTTCTTCCTGTATGTCGCCGCGTCCAATCCCTTGTTGTACGGGCTGGGCAGGAAGCTGATGGCGTAGAGCCGCGTACCGTCGCCGTCCCAGACGCTGAACATCCCGTCGACGTTGGCACCCAGGCCGAAGGCGAGGATCTCCTCATCGCCGTCGCTGTCCCAGTCGCCCGTCGAGAGCAGCGACGCGGGGACGGGCCGCTTCCAAACCAGCTTGCCCGCCGCATCGAACAGGTAGATGTTGCTGCCCTTTTCGCAGAAGGCGATTTCCAGCCCTTTACTTGTCTTGTCGAAGTTGCCCAGGGCGATGTTTTGGGCGTGGCGGATGCCCTGCTGGCGGTAGTCGATCTTGGCCTTGATTCTCCCGGTAAGCGGCTCGACGATGTAGATGGGCCCCTTGGCGGCGCCGCAGCCTTCGTGGTCGTAGATCACCTCGATGTTGCCGTCGTCGTCCACGTCGCCGTAGTCGATGAAATCGCTATGATGCCGTTGGGTACGGTCTTCCCAGAGGACCATCCCATCGCCTCGCAGGCCCATGGTCAGCTTTTGCCAGTTGGGAAAGATCTCGTCCAGGCCGTCGCCGTCGACGTCGCAGCGGCCCATCTCGTGCGAGTAGGCGTCGCCGCCCTGGAGTTCCGTGTCGTGCGTCCAGGCCTTCTTGCCCGTGTGGTCGTAGCAGTGCAGGACGCCGCCGTCGCGGACGACCACCGCCCGGGTTTTCCTACCGAGGAAGTGCCCGACCACGATATCGCCCTGGCCGTTGCCGCCATGACGTTTCACACCATCGCCGAATGGGGTGCTCCATTCCGTCTTTCCCGTCTCGGCATCGATGCACCAAAGTCTGAAGCAGTCGTCTTGCCTGGTGGCATGCACAACGGAGAAACGGCCGTTGCCGTGCAGGTCGAACACGGGCAAGCGGCTCTCGTCGCCGGACAACGCGCCCACCGGCTCACTCTCCCAGACCACCGAGTCGTCGTCATAGCGGAGACGCTCGATTTGCGCGCCGGGGTGCTCGCTGCGGCGACGGAAGATATCCAGCTTGCCGTCCCCGTCGACGTCCTTGACCTCGGAGATAATCGGGTGAAAGGCCATGCCCGCCACTCCCTCGAAACCCTTCATCGGCCAGGCCTTTTTCACCCCGGGCACTTTGGACCAGTCCTTGATCTTCAGCATATTGACGCGAACGATCTCGCCCCGCTGATCTTTGCCGACGGCGAACTCGCCCTCCGGACACAGGTGCATGTTGTGCTGCCGGTAGTCGATGCCCGACTCGTCGCCCCCGGGGTTTGCCCTTGGGGCGCCGTCTACCGTGGCGGTATTCGCTCCCAGGCATGCAAGCACACATGTGGTGATGAGCGCGTTTCGCGTTGCTCTCATGAGGTTGGTTCCTTGTTATTTATCTTATGGAAGGTTATTCATCTTATGGAAGTCTCAGCCTAAGTTGCGGCTACCAGATCGAGTTCATCTCCCAGGCGTCGAACGATTTCAGCGTGACGCTGCCGCCCTCGGCGAATGCGGAAACGCCGAGGTCCTTTTTGCCGGGATACTCGACCCGCGTGACGCTGGCGGCGCCGTCGTTGATGAACAGCTCGAGAACCGACTTGTCGAGGAACAGGTGCAGACGGAGGCTTTTGGAGTCGCCCTCCAACTTCAGCGGGACTTCGGTTCCGGCGACGTTCAGCGTTCCGTCCGCGTGTCTTATCGTGATCGCGTCTCTGCCGTCGTCGCTCTGGCGAACTTTCAAGCCAAAGGCTCCGGCGCTACCGGCCTCAAACTCGGCGACGATTTCCAGCGTGTCGCCGGCGACGCCGTCAAGCCATTTCTCTTCGCCCGCTAGCTTCAGGTCGCTGACTGCGTGGTGCTTGCCGCGCAGCTTCTGGAGCTCGGGCACCGGGGTCTGGATGAGCCTTTGATCCTTGTCAAGCGTGAGGATGCGCGGCAGCGACATGCAGCCGTTCCAACCTCGTCCGGGTTTGAATCCACAAATCCACCCCAGCAGGATGCGGCGCCCTTCCCGATCGGAAAAGGCGTTGGTGCCGTACAGGCCGCGCGTCCAGGCGCGATCTTTGGGCGGGCGCTTTCCAAAGCCGTAATCCATGACGCCGCTCGGGCCGTTCTGCTTGAATGCAATCGCTTCGGCGTCGAATTCGCCCACGATGTACGAAATCGGATGCGTCGAACGAATCAGTACCCACTTGTCCTGCAACGGAAAGAAGTTCGGGCATTCGCCGTCGACACCCGTCATCGTCCCGGCATAGCGCCATTGCGTCAACGCCTTGTCTTTCGCCTCGCAGACCAGCCCACCGCAGGATTTGAACGTCACGAAGGTCCGGCCGGCGGATGAGAAAACGAAGGGATCGCTCCAGCCCCCATTGACGCTGTCGGGAACCCCGTTCATGCCGGCGGCCATCAACGGTCCCTCGATGCGCGTCCACCGGAGCAACGCGTCGTCCTCGGCAACGGCGGCCCAATGCTCGCGCTTGCCGAGCCGGGTGACTCCTTTCCGGTTGGGCACAAAGGTATAGAAGATCATGGGCCGGCCGTTCGCGTTCAGGGTGACGCACCCCGAGTTGCACCGCCGCTCCCCTTGGTCCCAACGGGGAAGCAGCGCCCAGTCCTGGTCTTCCCAGTGGACCAGATCCGTGCTGCGCGCATGCCCCCACAGCGAGTAATCCTCCCCCCAGCGATCCCCGCTGAACGGATTGTACTGGTAAAACGCGTGGTAGACGCCCTTGTAGTAGATCGCGCCGCAGATGTCGTTCATCCATTGTGCCGGCGGCCGGAAATGATACACGGGGCGGGTTTTGTCCTTCTCTGCAAGCGGAATTGCGGCTCTTGTCGCCGCGTTCGCCTTCGCGCGCCACTCGCTCTCACCGGCACGCGCATCGTTGGATATGAACACCGCATTGACCATCAGCCCCATAGCCAATGAGAAGAGTGCCGTGCCGATGTTTCTGTTTGTCTGCTGAGTCATGCCTGTGTTTCTCCTTCTTGACAATATCTCGCCCGCGGCTGGTATGGTAGTGTCCGGCTTGTTCTGCGGCGTGATTCGGATCGTCGTCTCAGTTACCTGTCCTGCCTATGGTTGAAATAGTGCAGAAGCGGTTTGTGAATCGTTGCGAGTCCCCTGGTTATTTCGATTGCCAACAGTCCTTCTGATCGTAGTAGCCCCGCTGCGCTCAAGCTGCTTCGACCGTCGACGAAAGCCTCGATTTGACCATCGCAGACAAACACCTGCACCAGGGCTGTCGCACCCGAAAACGCATGTTCGCGTTCGTCAAACACTCCGCCTTCCGGCGCGAACGAGCGAATGGCGATCTTCTTCTCGGCTGGTTCGATCACCACGCGGTATCCTTGATCGAATTCCTTCGAACTGCGGACGACGACAGCCGCGCTTGCCTGGGGCCGGGTCAATTCGATTTCCGCTTCAAAGTAGTAGTTGGGGTTCTTTTCGGGCAAGTCGAGAAGCAGCACTCCGCCCCCTTCGTCACTGCATCGAAAGACCCGTTGTGCGGCGTCCAATTCCCACTTGCCGGATAATTCCTTCGCGCGACTGAAAATACCTGTATTATTCTGTGGCTGCCGGATCGCGGCAATGAGTTCCGGCAACGGCCGTACGCCGATGGTGCCGTTGGTGCCCGACACCATCTCCCGGCCCACACCCAGTGCACCTCCGTAACCGCCCCAACGCTTCTTGCGTTCTGGCGTTGGATGCACGGTAAAAAAGCCCCATCCCAGGTGCCGCTGGCCGTCGGTCGCCCATCGTGAGGCGGCAGTCAGCCTTTTGGTGTGATAATGGCCCCTCAGTTCCCACGGTCCGTAGAGGCTCTCGGCCGTGTAATGCCAGGTGGGATAGTCCAACAGGGTCAGGTGCCAGCGTCCGTCTCGCTCGAATACTTGGGGACAACTGCCGTGCTTCCTTGACTTATCCTTGAAGATAGGATCGTGTTGTGTCCATGTCACAAGATCTTTGGATTTGAACAGTCCCACCGCAACGGCATTGTCGCTGGTGGCTTCGACCAGCATCCACCAGAGATCTTCCCGTTCATTATGGAACACGTAGCAGTCCCGAAACTTCCTCTTGCTAAGCTGATAGATATTGTTGTCTGCCTTGGCAACGAGCTTGCTTTCGGAGATGTCGAAATGCCAGGGATTGTCACTGGTAACCAGGCGAATTTGCTGCTTCGGTGCGTCCGTATAGAACAGGTAGAACGTGTTCTCGTAACGTATGACGGTGCCGGTAGCAATCCCTTTGCCGACTATCGCCGGTTCATGTTCGGCCCAATGGACAAGGTCGGTGCTCGTGAGATGGTGCACCCGTGTTAAATCGGCATTGAGCGTGTACAGATGCCATACCCCGTCCCAACACGCCGGAAACGGATCTCCGCATACCTTGCCTTTTCGGGGTATGATGAAGGGGTCGGCACTGGTGTCGTGTACTGCGACAATTGGTCTCGGATCCGTTGCCGTGGCTGGCGCCGTCCACAGCACTCCCGACATCAAGCAACACAACGTGGGTGTCATGACTATCTGTGTTTTTCTATTTGTCTTTTGAGTCATGCCTGTGTTTCTCCTTCTTGACGATTTCTCCGGGCCCGCGGCAGGGATTGCACTTTTGATTTGATTTCCTTGTCTTCATTTCAACCCGTAACGGTTGCATCGTCCCTCTTGTGCTGGCAACGGCGTAACGACCGGTTTCGGGGGCATGTCGCCGGAATACAACAGGGCCTCTTCGCCTTGCTTGAGATCCATCTCGTAGATTCCGTCGCCAAGTTCCCTCCGCGAGAACTCCCGCTTCCCGTATACACGAACAGGAGCGGGGAGATTCGGTTTGACGCGACAGGGCTCGCCAGCCAGGCTCTTTAGCCGTACCCATTGGGTTTGCCCATTCTTGTGCTCGGCGCTTACCAGAAACGCGCCCGGCGCGCGCAGGTTGTGGAAAACCGCGTTGGGCCATTGGTCCGGCACCGCCGGGAACACGCGGATGGTGGCCTGCATCTCGCCACTTGCCGGGAACTCGTCGTAACATTGCAGAAGCATCTCGTGGACGTTGTGCGCGGCGTAGACGGGCGTCTCCAGGCAGGGATTGCGTCCGCCATAGTGGTTCATGCTGTTGGGACAGTTGATCGGACTGCCCATGAAGCGGTACAGATCGCTCAGGGCCTTGTCGCCCTCGCCCAGAAGCGACCAGATTGCCGAGGTTCCGGTGAATTGGAAGGGGGCGATGTCGCCGCCGCCCTTGTTGACTGCGGCAAAGTTCCTGATCGATTTCTCCATCAGCTCACGTTCGGCCGGCGTCTTGCCGGTTACCAACTGCAGCGGGTGCATCATCTGCATGTGGCACCAATGACGATGGTGGCGGATAAACGGCATGCCTCGTCCGACCATGTAGCCCCTTTCGTCGGTAGGGTAGTCCACGAGATTCTCCAGAATATCACGGTACTTGGCCAACTCGGCATCGTCGACCCCCAGTCGGTTTCCTGCCGTCACCACGGCATGGCAGGCCCAACGGAGCATCGACAGTTCGTAATTGGCGTCCGGTGCATCGCCGTACTCGGGCGAGTGTGAGACCGGGGCATGGTACTTCCCGTCCCGCTTCGCCAGGCGGTGGATTTGGTAGTTCGCTGCACGACGCAGGATCGGATAGACGGTCTCGCGCAGCATGTCGTCCTCCATTGCACCGCGATAGATCAGCCAGCACGCGTGCATGGCCCACACCAAATGCCCGCCCGTGTTCTGAAAGCTCCGGGCGTCGATATCCATTGGCTGATACAGATCCAGCCCGGTGTTCACCGGTAGGTATGACGAATCCTCCTGCCACTCGACGGGCCGGACGTTCTTGATCAGGTTGTCGCGATGCCTGTCAATGTTCCGGATTAGCGATTGCCCCAGGTGCAGCCGGTTTGCCGTGGGGATCGGATAGTAGCAGTAGGGAATGTTGAAATCCCAGTGCGAGTCGGGCCACCGCGAGGGTGTCTGCCAGATGCCCGCCGTATCGATCATCACTCGGTCGCCCCGCGTGGCCGAACCGAGCTTGTACATCGTCGTCCAGTACACCGTCTCTACCTCCGTGTCCGGAACACTGACGAAACTGGCCGGGTAATAGGCATGCCACCAGTCGTAGTGTTTCTGTTTCCAGGCATCATAGGCCGGGCCCGTCAGGGCACAGACCTTCTTGACCACTATAACGGCCTCGGCGACCGGATCGTTCTGTTCTCTTGGCCAGCGGTTGGCAATGCTGACCACCAGACGCTGCTTGCCGTTGCCCGTCTCGATCATTCTCCACGCCGTGCAATGCCGCGATCCGCCAAGCATGTCCTGGATGCACACCTGCACGCCATCGACAGCCTTGACCACCGCGTCGGGATTGGGCAAGAACGGTTCCGTGGGATACCGGGAGTTGTACTGCTTCTGAACGCGCGGCAACTCTGCCTCGGTACGGGCGTAACCGCCGCGAGTGGGCATCGCGTTCTTATCCGGTCGCCAGGTGAGTTGAACCGGGCTTCCCCCGCCGGTCGCCTCGAGTTCCATGACAATGGCCATATCCTCGGCGTGGGTGAAGTGGCGGATTTTCAATGCGCCTTTGTCCGTGCTGATTGTCCCTGCGACTTCCGCGTCGTAATAGGACAATCGCATATCGCATCCCGTAGGCTTGCCCGCAGGTGAGAGGTAATACGACCCGATTTGCAGCCGCGCGCGGGTGAAACCGCTCATGCCCTGCGTCATGGGGCGATGGGCCTGCACGTCGCCGCGAAAGACCTGCGTTCGCACGGCGTTACCCTCGCACCAGAGCATCGAGCCGAGCATTCCGTTGCCCGTCCACGGCGCCTCCCGCCAGTTGCCCGGCAGGCGCTCCCAGATCATGTCGTGGCGCGTGAGGAAGGCGGGCCAATCGATCCGGGTTTCCACCACGCCCGAATCGACGGCGATTGCCGTCCCCGCTGAAAGAGATGATAGAAGCGCTGCGGCCAGTGCGACGGTTCGGAAACGTGACTCGATACGGGTCATGCTTGGGGTTCTCCGGATAGAGGCGCCATTGCTTCGAAGGCTCAATTCCCCAGATCGTCTTGTCCTCGCTCCGTCCCGGCAACGAAAAGCCGACTGCGGGGCGTCATCACAAATGCGAACTGCTCCAGCTTCACCGCATCCGCCGCGTCGCTGGTCAGATCCAATCGACGAATAAACCGATTCTCCGGCGCCGCGCACGCCACGAGCGCCCGCTCGCCGGGCCCAAGGCTGAGCTGGTAGTCTTTGGTTTCCTTATCGTGCCATGTGTCGTGCAGCGTCGCCTTCACGGTAACGCGCGCCGCCTTCGCCCCGCGATTGGCGAGCAACAGACCGGCCTTGCTCAAAACGTCCTTGAAGCCGCCGTACGTGGCCGTGCTGACCTCCTGATGTTTGCCGGAGAATCGCCGGCGGTAGGGCCCGTTGAAAGGCATTGCCTCGCCCAGCGTCGGGATCTTGTTGATGAAATCCGAGGCGATCAGCTCGAGCCGGTTGACGGGCAGCCCGTCCGCCGAGCCAAAAGCCTCCTTGCGGCGGGAAAGGAATAGCGATCGCTCGCCGTCCTTGCCGTAGGCCAGCGCTACGCTTGCGGCGCGCCTGCTCGATCCGGTGCAATCCCAGATGCCGGCGCGGCTCTCGGCAAGTCCTCGTTCGAGATCGCCTTGCCAACCCGCGGCGGACATGCCGGAGAGCGGCACCTTGCTTAGCTCCATCATGTTGCTACTCGTCGCGATGCGCGCGGTGCATCTGTCCTTTCCGTCCAAAATGGCGAGCCGCCGCCCGAGTTCCAGCAGGTCAAGCATCCAGGCGTCGGTCGACTTGCCCGTTACTCGCTCGATCTCATAGAAGTCGTCGTGGCTGGTGATCTTCGGCAAGGGGGACGCGTCGTCGAGGAACAGGTCGACGCACAGCCGGCTGAGATGTTCGGCTCGATGCAGGTAGGCCGCGTTTCCCGTCAGGTCGTAGGCGGCGAACATCAGCTCGATGGCGTCGGACATGTTCGCGCCCCACACGGCCCACTGCACCTCGGGGTTGATGCTCATGTAGACCTCGGCCGTATCGAGCACGGCCTGATGGTAACGCTCGCGGACGGCTTGCGAGCCGGTGCGTTTGGCTCGTCCGTACAACAGCAGAGCCTTCTCCGCGTAGTGCTTGCGATCTTGCCACGGTCCGCCCAGGATGTCGGGCCGCTCGGTGTTGTATTGGCCGTTATCCCGCCGGTAGCTCATCACGAGCCCGATTCGTTTCACGTCCAGTCGTTGCTCTGCCCGAGTGAGGAACTCGGCGTCGTTCTGGCGGCCGTAGTCACGCATCTTCGCCGCCAGTTCGGGGTCTTTCGACTTCATCAACTCGGCGGCGTCATCGAGGATATTCGCGGCGTACATGTACCCCTGGTACCAGACCCATTCCTGATACGAGGTGCATGGCGCCATCCGGCCCGTCTCGGGGTCGCGCAGACTCTCCCAACGATTCAGGATCGTAGCAATGGCCCGCTTGTACTCCGGATTGGGATTGGCCAGGTAGGCCTCGTTCCAGGTGGCGATCATCGAGGCTCCCGGCCAGGGGAATTCCATGCCGCGGCCCGGCCCGTGCCGGTTCGAGTGGGCATGGCGGTTGAAGTCGCCGGTCTGCTTGTCGGCGACATAGTGATCCCAGAGCCCCCTGGCATAGCGCTGCAACACGTCCGGATTCAGTTTCCAGAAGGGCCAGGGCCGATTGAATTCAAACGTCCCTCCGCCTCCGTCCTTGGCGACGTCCCAATACGTGTGGGTGCCCCATGGAAAAAGCCCGATCTCGGTCTGTGTATTCGCCATCCACCACGACGCCGTCTCGTCGGCCTCTTGCGCGTAACGAGGTTCCCCCGTGGCCTTGCTCAACTGATGGAGCAACTGCAACAGCGCCAATTGATCGAGCGGATCTGCATTGCCGTAGTTGCGGTCCGATGGGCGGCACTCGCGATCCCGCTCGAGCCCGGGCACGAAGGGCTTGCGCTTGACGTGGGGAAATGGTGGGGAAATCCTCTTGCCCGTGCGTCGATCCATCCCGGTCACGAAGAGCGGCGAGTGCACTTTGCCGTATCCGTCGCGTCCGTGCTCGATCATGTAATCGGCGTACGCCCGAACGATCTCCGTGTAGTGGTAATCAGCCTGCATCGTGCGCAGCTCCTGCCGCCGCGCACTGTTCGATGGCTCTGCCGTCGCGCCGCCCGCGGCAACGGCCGTGAAGAAGAGCAGCGACAGGTGCTTTATCGTTGAGATCATGAGAACGCCCGTTGGAAAGTGGCACAGCGGGGTGCGGTGTGGGTAGGCCGCGGCGGGCAGATGACACGTGACACCCACCATTCTCCGGTTCGGCACGATTGCCGTCAAGCCCCCAGAAACGCGGCGTTCTGGGGGCGCGATGCTCGGTCCTCGCATCTCGACCCCAGGCACCCCTGTGAATTTGGAACTACTGAGTTTGATTTTACGGCTCGTATGGGAAAGCTGTTAGCGCGAAGTTTTGCACATTCTGTCAAAAGTTTTATACTTTTTGCGGGCATCCCTGGCAGAAGGGCTCGCGGCAAAGGAGGATGCATCGTATGCGACACGTTGCGATCTTGATCGAAACTTCCCGGGCCTACGGCCGGGGCCTTCTCCGTGGCATTGCCCGGTACAACCGGGAACACGGTCGCTGGTCGACCTACTTCCAGCCTCAAGGACTGGGCGATCCGCCGCCGCCGTGGCTGGCCAAATGGCAGGGGGACGGCATTATCGCG
>Ga0180431_10000370_pt1 | contig 64763 bp, 40 predicted proteins | sample SS_ome_11_FD_132459 | JGI IMG/M metagenome (GOLD analysis project Ga0180431, IMG submission 132459) | Hypersaline lake sediment archaeal communities from the Salton Sea, California, USA - SS_1_MS_1 metaG | ecosystem: Environmental > Aquatic > Non-marine Saline and Alkaline > Hypersaline >... | reverse complement strand
TCTTCGTGCCCCCGCCGTACGGCGGGCAGGCTTCGTGGTGAAATCCGTTGCCGTACCTCAAGCCTCCAGCCTACAGTCTCCAGCCTGCTTTTCTCGTTTTTCCGATTTTCCACCCAAGTGAAACGGCCCTTTCTGCATCTAAGTAGGTAGGAGGAACGTGCGCGCCAGCCGGGTTCCCTCTCCCACTGGGAGAGGGTTAGGGTGAGGGATGCCCACGGCGGATCGGGCCCCGCCGACGGCCTTCGATGCGGTATAATGAGCACCGTTGCCGTTCCGCCGCAGAACCACAACGGCATCTGGACACGGATGCACGCGGATTCGCACGGATACAGCAGCGGCTGGCCTACGAGGGACAGTTCGTGAGCGCCGCAAGGCAATACGAGAACTACTACGAATACGACCCGGTCGGCAACCGCACCTACGAGGCGCGCGGCGCGCAGCAGACCTATTACGAATACGACGCGGGGAACGAGTTGACGGGCACGCACGAGATATCGGCCGACGCCTGGACCTACTTCCAGTACGACCCGCGCGGCAACTGCACGGCCATCCAGGAGACCGACGGCACGACGTACTTCGAGTATAGCCCGGCCAACCTGGTGACGGCCATCCCGTACAAGGACGGCACGCCGGACTACTTCCACTACGACGGACAGCTCGCGCGCTACTGCATCGAGGACAGCGCGGGCTGCAAGTACTACTACTGGGACGGGCTGGATTTGCTAGCGCGGACCAACCTGACGAGCGGCGAGAGCCGGACCTTCGTCCACGGGGGGACGCCGATCCCCGGCATCGGGAACATGGTGGACTACAGCCAGGACGGCGCGACGCACACCTTCCACTACGACCACCGTGGGACGGTATATGGGATCACGGACGGCTCGCAGGACGTGTCGCAGACCTACGAGCACGACGCCTGGGGCGTGCGACTCTCGGCCACAGGCAGCCTGGAGAACCCCATCCAATACCAGGGCTGCGCATGGCTGAGAAGTCTTGATATTCCCGGGATGGACTGGTCGCACCTGCGTGGGTACCATACGTACGCCGCTGCATTTGCCCAGAGGGACAGGTCTCGATCAGACGTGCTGCATCCCTATGCCTATACTCGCGGTAACCCAGTATCGGCGTATGACCCGACGGGGAACGCATCCACGCCTGTCGTAGACGCGTTCTCATGGAGGCAATTCCTCATTGAGCTTTGGAAGGCCGACAAGAAGAAGGCTTTCGAGGAGGCCATCAAGCTGGAACCCACCACGATAGCTGCTGGGCTCGCCATATGTCTGACAAAGAAACATATCCAAAGAGCTCTGGCAAAGGTTTACAATTGGGGACGTACGTTCATAGATATGTGTTGTCACCGCATACCGCTTGCCTGCGAGGGAGTCAAAGAGCTTAAGTATAATGCGAGCCTTAAGCGGGACGAGGACGGTTTTGGCGGCGTCATTACCGTCGCCCATGAGGCCACCTATTTCGCTAACGACGCCAAGGCCGCCATTGTCAGCTGTCTCATAGGAGCAATACCCGTCGTGGGGGGAGACCCGATCCTGGGAGGGGGGCTGAGTTCCCTTTACGATGCGAGTACCGGCGGTGGCGTACGCGCGTTGGAAGGTCGCAAGGAATACCGGTACACGTGCACGTGTGAGAAGGGGGTGAAACTGATTGCCTTCACGATACACAACATCTCTCGCATGACCGTTCGGATCCCACCGAAGTCGCGACTCATAGGCTACGAACAAGATGGCACTCCGATTCTCGTGGTAGAAACGTCGGAGCGCTGGGAGACCCAGGAATACGACGAATTCGTGGATGCCGGGGCGTGCCGCCGGCCGAAGAGACTTGCGGAGGGTATTTTCAGATCGTGCTGCAAGGACTGGGACGATCCTGGGGGCAAGATGGGAAAGAGGAGGAAACCTACATGAGGCGACATCGCCCAAGTGGCATAATCGCGGTGCTCGTTGGTCTTGCCATTGCGTTGGCGTTCGTTGTATCTGGTGCTCTGCTAAGGGAGGTCCTGTCTGGTTCGCAAGGGCCGTCGCGATGGCGCAATGTGCTGGTCGACGGCAAGCTTGGTTGGAAGGGCGTGCAGGCGGACTTGAAGGAGGACGCTTCGTCTACTCTCGGTCTCCTGGCTGTAGGAGAAGTCCGGAGCATCGGAACCGAGACGGGATGCTATGTGCTCTATTACCCAAAGGAGTTGCCGGACGGCCCTGAGATGCAGAACGGTGTGATGCTAGCGCGGATTGCCGGACTGGATGCGGAGCCCCAGGTCAGCACGCAGTTGGTGCAAGAGTCCGTTTTCTGCGATCCCGAGGAAGGCGGCCACCTTGTCCTGACTGGATTGGTGACCCAACTCGTCAGGGACGATGGGCGGCCACAAGCGTGGTACATCGATCCAGGGCAACGGCTCCTTGTGAAGTACGATCCGGCTGCGTCTGCGCTCAGAACATGGGCCTTGCCTGCCGACCTCCAGGGACTGCACGCGCGGACTTACGAGCGGCTGGGCATGGGGCTCGCGGTGGGCACTGATGGCAGGCGCGTTCATCTGGCCTTTAGCCCCGCCGACTCAGAGGGCCTCTACTACGCTACCTATGGACTTGACGGCGGCGGTTGGGCGCAGCAGAGGCTTCCTGGGGACGGCGGATGGCCTCAGGTGTTGCTCCGCGACAGCAAAGCCTATGTGCTGGCGCTTACCAGCAATGGCCTGGTGTTGTTCGAGGGGCCGGCCGAACCTGTTGATTCAGACCTGGCTACCGACGCCGGAGGCTTGGCTGCAGGGCAATGGTCACAAACCGTCCTGAGTGAGGCCGGCTCTCGCAGCGAGTTCGCGCTTATTGGCGGCGAGGCCGACCTCGTCGCCGTGGTGGAGCTGGATTGGGCACCCGCCCATATCCATGTGCACACGCGGGAGGGCGACGTCTGGCACAGGGAACTGGTCAAGCACGTCTTCTTCGAGAACGTTGACGTGGCACAGGGGGACCCGGTGGAGATTGCCCCCAGCGGCATGGTCACGCGCGGCGGCGAGGTGCACGTCGCATGTTTCGATCCCCTCGAGGGGGAAGTGCAGCATGTCTGGAAGTATGAGGGCGATTGGGTAGCAGAACCCGTTGCTCGCGCCAGGGATGTCAGTTCTACGGCCATCACCGAAGCCGCCGGAGGGGTGGCGATTGCCTACGCTGACATACGCACGCGAGAGGTAAGGATGGCATGGCGGGCATGGGCAGAGACGCCGCCACGACCTACTTCTCGCATGACGCGGCCGGACGCCTCTCGGAGAAGGTGACCGTGAAGGACGCCGACAGCTCCGTGCTGGTGAGATTCGCCTACACGCGCGACGCGGCGGGGAACCCCATCGCCATCGAGCGCGAGTCCGGGCTGGGCGTCTTCTACTACGAGTACCCCTCGACTTCGCTCGGGACAGGCGACGCGCTCCAGCGCCTCGCCTACGAGGGGCGCCCGGAGGCCCTCAAGGCGCTCATACGGCGCGGTGTGGGGCGTTAGAGCAGCTCGAAGCGCGCCGTCCCCGGGCGCGCGGCGCCGAGGGCCTCGGCCCGCGGCCCGGGCGACGAGCCGCCCGCGGTCACGGTGAACGTCCCGGGCTCCAGCACGGGGCGCCCCTCCTCGTCCACCAGCTCCATCATCTCCGGCGTGATGTCGAACCGCACCGTCTCCGACCCGCCCGACGCAAGCCGGACCCGGCGGAATGCCTTCAGCGCGCAGCGCGGCGCGGCCACGGATGCCTCGTCGTCCGTGACGTAGAGCTGGACGACCTCCTCGGCCTCGCGGCGGCCCGTGTTGGTGACGGTCACCTCGGCGCTCAGGCCCTCGCCGCGCTCGACGCGTCCGGCGGAGAGGGCCAGCTCGCCGTACTCGAACTCCGCGTAGCTCAGGCCGAAGCCGAACGGGTAGAGCGGCTCCTCGGCCATATAGCGGTAGGTGCGGCCGGCCATGGAGTAGTCCTCGAAGGGCGGCACCTGGTCCTGCGAGGCCGGGAACGTGACGGGCAGGCGGCCGGACGGCGACTCGTGGCCGAACAGGATCTGCCCGACCGCGCGCCCGCCCTGCTCGCCGGGATACCAGATGAACAGGACGGCGTCGGCCAGCTCGTGCAGCTCTGGGGCGGCCACGGGCGAGCCGCCGGTGAGCACGAGGACGATCGGCTTCCCCTTCCCGGCCAGGAACCGGACGAACTCGACCTGGTTCGGCGGCAGGGCGAGCCCGTCCCGGTCGCCGCCGGTCACCGAGGCGATGCACTCGCCGCCCTCGCCTTCCATCAGCGGCGAGATGCCCATGACGGCGACCACGACGTCGGCCCACTCGGCCAGGCCGCCGACCCAGTCGGAGGGGTACTCGTTCGGGTGGAGCAGGTGGCAGCCCTTGGCGTTGGAGATGCGGGTGCCCTCCGAGGCGCACTCGGCGACGCCCTCCAGGACCGAGACGAGCCGCGCCGAGACGCCGCGGTAGAAGTTGCCGAGCAGCACGTCCAGGTCGGCGAAGTTCGGCCCGGTGACCAGGACCGTCCGCACGCCCGGCCCGAACGGCAGGATGCCGCTGTTCTTGAGCAGGACGACGGACTTGACGGCGGCCTCCCGCGCCAGTGCGACGTGCTCCTCGCACTGGATGACGTCGCTGCGGATGGCCGCGAACGGCACGTCGTCCGGGTCGTCGAAGAGCCCGAGCCTGAACCGCGACGTCAGCAGCCGGGCCAGGCTGCGATCCACCTCCGCCTCCGTCACCAGGCCCTTCTCGACGGCGGCCGGCAGCTCGGGGAAGCAGCGGCCGCCGATGTCCATGTCGCAGCCCATCCGCAGGGCGAGCGCGGCCGACTCGACGGCGTCGCCGGTGACGTGGTGGCTCTCGTGGAAGGCCGGGATGGCCGACGCGTCGGAGACGACGTAGCCCTCGAAGCCCCACTCGTCGCGCAGGATGTCCACCAGCAGCATGTGGCTGCCGCAGCAGGGCTCGCCGTTGACCCGGTTATAGGCGCCCATGAAGCACTCGACTCCGGCCTCGGCCAGCGCGCGGAACGCCGGCAGGTAGGTCTCGCGGAGGTCCTTCCCGCTCACCACGGCGTCGAAGCCCATGCGCAGGTGCTCCGGCCCGCTGTGGACGGCGAAGTGCTTCGCGCAGGCGGACGCCTTCACACGACGGGCGTCGTCGCCCTGGAGCCCCCGCACGAACGCCGCGCCGATTGCGCCGGTCAGGTGCGGGTCCTCGCCGTAGGTCTCCTGCCCGCGGCCCCAGCGCGGGTCGCGGAAGATGTTGACCACGGGCGTCCAGAAGGTCAGCCCGACGAACGGCCCGTCCGGCCCGTGCCAGACGGGGTCGTGGAACTTGGCGCGGGCTTCGTCCGCGATGGCGCCGGCGACCCGGCGCACCAGGTCCACGTCGAAGGTTGCGGCCAGGCCGATGGCCTGCGGGAAGACGGTCGCCCGCCCGCCCTGGCACAACCCGTGGAGGCACTCGCCGCCCCACTCGTAGGCCGGGATGCCCAGGCGGGGAATCGCCGCCGACTCGGCCACCATCTGCGAAACCTTCTCGTCGAGCGTCATGCGGCCGAGCAGGTCCGCCACGCGCTCCTCGACGGGCAGCGAAGCATCCCTGTAGGCCGGCTGCTGGTCATCCTTTGCGGTCACGTCGTCTCCTCCACTGTCTGCGCGTGAGAACGTTCCGCCGATCGGTCACCCGGAACGCGGCCTTGCCATCAAGGGCCAGTGTTTGAGAGAGGCAGGGCTATTCTTCGGTCTCCGCGGCGGAGGGGGGGCGTCTTCCAGGCAGGCATCTGTACGTGAGCCGCGTCAGGGAGGCGTCGCTGAGTTCGACCTGGCCGTCGAGGCCGGCCCGCTTCAAGAAGCCTTCCATGGCCGTTACGGGGTTGGCGGTCAGCGGGAGCCTGACGGCGAACTCAGACGCCTCCTTGTCCACGCGCACCCTCGCACCGACAGCGGGGCCCAACGACGCCGCCAGGGCGCCCATCTGGTTCTCGTCGGCCCCGATGAAGCGGACAATCGTCCACCGGGGCAGCGCCCAGAGCCGCATCGCGTCCTGGGCCATCGCGGTGCCCAGGCTCTCCCACCAGTCGCGGGCCGGCTCGCCCTGGCGGCTGTGGCGCCAGCTTCCCCTGAACCGCACGGGGGCGCCGCCGCCTTCGTCAGCCTCGGGCTCGTAGAAGCCCATCTCCCAGTCCACGATCCACAACGTGTCCCCGTCGGCCCGCTCGGCATGAAGTTCGGCCTGCAACTCGAGCGCCGGCCCCGGCTCCTCGGGGTCGGCGACAACGACTCCGCAACGCCGCAAGGCGCCGGCCAGCGCCGACTCGACCCTCTGGCCTTCGTCACCCTTGACGAGCAGCAGGACGCGCGGCAGCCACGGCTGGTCGCGGTTGAGCGAGACCGCCCCGGAGGTCAGCAGGTCCGGCACAGGCCGCACCACGGCCCTGGCGCGCACCCTGTAAAGGGGCGGATCGGCACCGGCCACCGGCCCGGACTCGAGCACCTCCAGGGATTCCAGGTGGCCCGTCACAGTCGAGCGGAACCGGTCGTCTGCCAGGCGTTGCCCCACGACCCGCTTCTCCACCTCCACCAGCACGTGGCACTGGAGCAGGGCGTTGCGGCTGGCGTCGAGCATGGCCTCCCGGTGCACGTCCTGCTCCGGCTTCCCCGCGTCGAGCAGGGCGACGCCGACCACCTCGACTGTCACGGCGTCGGTCGGCCCGTCGGGCTCCTGGCAAGCGGCCGGCCCGGAGGCGACCAGCGCGCCCAGGCAAGCGGTCAGTGCGAGTGCCAGGCGAATCCTGCCCATAGCCCCCCCGGAGAGGAAAGGAGGGACAGCGCCGCCTGAGCCGCGCCGCCCCTCTGCGAGAACCGCTACTTGACGTATTGGGCGAGGCGCGCCAGCTCCCAGCGGTTCAGTTCCAGGGTCGCGACCGCCGTGACAACCTGTGCCTCGTCTCCTTCGGCTTCCGGCTGCTCATAGGAGACGTGCACGCGGGACAGGGAGCCCTCCACTGCACTGACGGCCTTCTGACTCTCGAACATGAGGTCCGCCACGGTCTCCGTGCCGGCCACCTGGGCGCCCTTGACCTTCGCCAGCAGATTCGCCAGGGCGATAGTCCTCGCCGCCGTCTGCGCCTCAAGCACCGAGAGCGTGTCGCCGCTCCGCGCGATCACGGAGCTGCCCTCAGCAACGAAGACCACCGTCCCCTCCTCCGTCATCTCCGCTCCCGGGACCAGGGAGCCCGAACAGCCGACCAGCACCGCCGCCAGCAGGCCGAGTGCGACTGCCACCAGCGCGTTTTTCATTTTCATCCCCTTTGAGCGGGATCAAGACAGTTGCTTGCTGCTTGCTGCTTCTCAACGGCAGGCTGCAGTTGCGAGCCTCCTGCCGGCATCTTCAGTCCGGTCGTTGGGCCTTCTGCCTTACGCGCGCCTGGCCTTCCAGCTTCGCCAGCGTCGCCTCGGGAACCCTCAGTGTCGCCTTGACCCGGCAGCGGTCTTCGCCCACCCACTCGGGCGGGGCGAAGGCGGCCCCTTCGAGCATGCCTTCCACGGTGAGCCACGCCTCGTGACGGCTGAGCATGAGGTTCCTGACCGTGACGGACTGCCCGACCTTCACCTCGCCGACCTGCTCGCGCAGCTTCGCCAGGGCGTCCACCCGGGCCGCGTGCTCGGCTCGGGCGCGCCGCGCAGAGGCCGATTCCGGCGACGGGGGCAGGAGGGTCCGGTTCACTATCTTGCCCTCGGAATCCAGGTATATCCGCAGCGTCACCTCGGCGATGTCCGCCTCTTCGTCGAACTCCTCGGCGACGGTCTCGATGCCCCACAGCTGGCCGGCGGAACGGGCCTCGACTGTCTCGGCGGCGAACTGTAGGTTCAGCACCCTGGACTCGCGCTCGACTTCCAGTCCCCCCAACTCCTCAACCAGCCCGGCGAGTGCCCGGCACCGCGCCGCCTCAACGGCCGTCAGCCGCTTCTGGAGCACGGTTGACGTTCCCGGGGCCGGCATGCCCTCGCCCTTACTCTCGACGTAACTCTCCCAGCCCCACAGGGCGACGCGGGCCTCGCCCTCCCGTTCGAGGACGGATTCGCCGGTGGCCTCGAAGACGCGCACGTCGTCCCGTGCGCGCCCGGGCGCTGAGCAACCCGCCGTGAGCCCGGCGGCCACGGCAAGGAGCGAACACAACAGCCGGCGACCCGTCAGCTTCCAGAAGTGCTCGTAGCACATAGAGGCTTCCTCAAGAGACGTTCCACATTATCGGAGCGAGCATTGCGGCTGTCAACACCGAAAGGCGGCCCGCTACGCGCCGGCCGGTTGCTCACCCATCGACGGTCTTGGACAGCGCTTTCATCTTGCACGCATACTAGCTAAGAGGCCCGCCCAGATGCGACAGTTTCCCGGCACCACTTGAGAGCGTCTTGGAATTCAAACTGGTCATCCCCAAGCTCAGGAAAGACCTGTTTATAGGCGCGCTTCAGTTCGGTCTTCTGCTCATCATCCGGAGTCAAGTTCACCACCCTTATGTCGGCATCACTGCTAACAGCTTCACTGAACAAGAAGCGAGCAGCCAGATCAGTTACCGGGAACGAATAGCCAAGAAAGATTACTCGTGCCGCTGTGCTGAGCTCCTTAGACGCCCGGGACCAAACACATCTGAGAACGGGTTGTTCCAGCAGTTCCGACTTGCCGAGAAGTGGAGCGACAACAAATGGATCGGGTTCTAGGTGGCTCTCGATGTAATCATGGGTGTATGCGGGATCTTCACCCATGCTTATCCACATAATGTTTGGGTCTTGCGACCATCTCTCGTGGTGGACGACGGCCTCGAATCCGTACGGGCGCACGGAGCCCGATCGCACCCGCCAGTTAACCGAACCATGCAGCTTAAGTAAATGCATCGAAACCTCGCGGATGGCGCTGATAACGCCGTCGTGCACGCAGACTGCCGACGGCCGACAGTAGAATCCGTAACCCGTATCAGGGATCCAGCAAGGACCGGAGTACTCCATGTCCTGGGTCGGCTTGGATCGATACAGTGCGCGGTCAAAGAAGTCGTCGTAGTTAAAGGTAACGCATGTGAACCGATTGTCGACGCAGAATCCCCCGAACTGCACTAGGTCATCTTGGTGGCTTGCACCTCCGTCGGCTTGCTTGACGCGATTAAGGAAGGCACGCATAAGCTCTCCGCGCAGGAGATTGGCCTCTTCGTGTGCCTGTGTCGCGATGTCGTATGGCATGCCTCTTTCGAGACGCGTCATGACCCGCTCAATGTTGAGGCTGCCCCGAGGCCGTCGGTTCAGTTCTGCGTCCAGAATCGCCTTGGCATGAGGGAGGGCCTGGAATTTGGCGAGAGTAAGGTCATACTCGTCCTCGAGCAGCGGCGCGTCGGCGAAGAATGCTCTTGTGAAACCCGCGCCAAGCACGAGGACGGTTTTCTGGGACGAGTTCATCCTGTCGGCTCTCCTGCTTGCCACCGCGCTTCACACGGTCGCGAGCTATTCTCATACATGCTTGATCGCCACACGCATGTTCCAACCAGCCTTGCCCCTGCCGCTGGACTGCATTGTACTTGCAGTGGTGGAGCGTGGCAACTTGGCAATGCTCGGGAGGCGTACGGGAAAGCTCGGGCAACTGGCGTCCCCACTGGTTACGCTGCGCACGATCCGATCCCAACGATCCCCAGTCCAGAACCTCGCTGCCTCCCCTGGCCCCGGGGAGCAGCGGACGTGAGGCGCCTCCAGTTCGTCCTGCCAACAGGACTCGCCACAGTCCGCACCCGCGCAGTACAGATCCCCGTCCTTCATGGGTAAGAAGACCATTAGATGCGTCCGGCCGCCGCTGTGCACCGCCACGGAGCAGCAGCTTGCAGTCGAGCCGGCGGCGCCACGCAACTGCCCTACGCGCCGGGGGCTTCCGCGGCAATACGGCCGTTCTCCATGTGCAGGACCCGGTGGGCCCGCTCGGCGGCGGCGGGGTCGTGCGTGACCAGCAGGACAGTTCCGCCTCCGTCGGCGTAGTCCCGGAGCGCGTCCAGCACGGTCACCGCGTTCTGCGGGTCCAGGTTGCCGGTCGGCTCGTCGGCAAGGATCAGCTTCGGCTCGTTCAGCAGGGCCCTTGCCAGGGCGACCCGCTGCTTCTCGCCCACGCTCAGCTCCGAAGGGACGTGATGCGCACGGTGGTCCAGCTTGAAATGTCCCATCAGCTCGCGGGCCCGCTCCCTGTGGCCGGGCCGGGGCGCGGCGATGTCAGCCGCGAGCACATTGTCCAGAACGCTGAGGTAGGGAATGAGATGGAACTGCTGGAAGATGAACCCGACGTTCTCCGCGCGGAAGATGCTGCGCCGGTTGGGCGAGAGCCGATACGGGTCCTGCCCGTCAAGGCGCACCGTCCCGTCCGTGGGCCGCAGGAGCGCCCCGCACATCAGCAGGAGCGTGCTCTTCCCGCACCCGCTCGGTCCCTGCACGGACACCAGTTCGCCGGCCTTCACCGAGAACGAGACCCCGCCGACGGCGCTGACCTCGCCGTCCGGTCCCGAGAACGTCTTGCCTGCACGGTCGAGTTCGAGCATGAATCACTCCTCCCTCAGAATCTCAGCCGGATCCTGCTGAGAGGCAAGAACAGCGGGAAGCCAACTGGCGATGACGGCCAAAATGGGCGCCCCCGCCAGCGCGCCGAGCACCCACCTGAGCGAGAGTATCCCTTCCGGGCCGACCAGGGGCGCGTCCAGCCCGGAGGCGAGCGACGCGGCCACCAGCAGCCCGACGCCGCACCCGACGGCGCCGCCGAACAGGCCGGTCGCAGCCGCTTTCGCCAGGAATATCTGAAAGACCTGCCGCCCCCTGCACCCGATGGCGCGCAGTATGCCCACCTCGCTGCGGCGCTTACGGACGTTGTCGAGCGCCAGAAAGGCGACCCAGAACCCGCACGCGATCACGATGACCGGCAGGACGACCCCGGCGAACCGTTCGCGCCTGGCCTGGAGGTCCTCCTGATGCTTCTCCTCGCGGTCCAGCGCGGCCTTCGCCTCCCGGCCCACGCTCGTCCGCGCCTCGGCCCGCGCGACGATCCTCGTGCCCATCTCGATCACCTGCGTGTCGGGAAGAATCCGGGCGACGTCCGCTCTCACCATGTCAACCGTCGTGCCGCCGCCGCAGATGCATTCGAGCGCGAGGATGCCGTTTATCAGCCCGGGCTTCTCCAGCAGTTCCTGCGCATCGGCCAGGGATATCCAGGCCGTAATATCGTCCTTGCTGCCGCGCTCCTCGTGGCAGGCGTGCACGGTGAACTCCCGGCCCATCAGCCGGACCGCGTCCCCCGCCTTCAGCCCCAGGCTCCCGTGCAGTTCGTGCCCCAGGACGATCGTGCCCTCCGGCACGGGTTGCACGAGCGGGGTCCTCGGGCTCTTGTGCAGGTTGGGGACCTCGCCGCGACAGCCCACCAGGATGATCGTGCGCTTCTGCTCGGGCCATTTGACCTTCTGCTGGAGGCTGGGCAGGAAGTGGCGCACCGTCAGGATCGCGGAGTCCGCCAGCCGTTCGACGTAGCTCTCCGGCATGTACGTCGTGCCGTAGTCCGTCTCGTACCACTCGTGGACGTCCTGGTCCTGCGGGAGGATGACCAGGTTGAAGCTGAGCTTCAGCGTGGCCTTGCGCATCTCGTCCTGGAGCACGGCGAGGTCGGCTTCGAGGTCCTCGCGCTTCTGCGTCAGGACGGCCTTGCTGCGCAGCTCGTAGACGGTCAGCGCGCCCGAGAACCCGAGCGCCGCGCCCGTGGCGATCACCACGGCGGCCACGCTCAGAAAGAACGTGAGCTTGCGGTGCGCGATCTCCTTCAGGGTCATGCGCAGCAATCGCATCTTCATCCTCCCGGGGCACTCACTCGCCCCGCAGCACGTCGGCCGGGTCCTGTCGAGCACACATCCTGGCCGGCAGCCAGCCCGCCGCCACCGAAAGAGCAACCGCGACTCCGAGCCCCGCCGCCAGCGCCCACGGGTCCGCGGCCGGCGGCGCCGAACCGGCCGCCTCCGCCCCCGCCCGGATCAACTGCCAGCCGACCACTGTCCCGCACAGGACCCCCAGGACGCCTCCCACGAGTCCGAGCAGGAGCGACCTGGCCAGAACCAGCGCCTGAACCTGCCACGCGCGGCATCCCAGCGCCGCGAACGTCCCGATCTCCACCGCCCGTTCCCGCACGTTGCCGTAAGCCAGGAACATGATCGAGCCGCCGCAGACCAACAGCGTCAGCGGCACCAGGGCCGTCGCAAGCGTCTTCCACCTGGCCCTCAGATTCGCCCGCGCCGTCCTCTCGCGCTCGACGGAGGCCCGCGCCTCCTCGGCCGTCTTCGTCCTGGCGTGCTCCCGGGCGGCCGTCTCGGAGAGGTTCTGCACGACCCGGCAGCCGGGGAGCGCTTCCTCGACCGCCTCCCGCACCGCCCCCAGGTCGCCCCACACCGAGAGGTCCTCGACGATGAGCACCTCGTTGATCAGCCCCTCCTTGCCGAACAGGGCCTGCGCCTCGTCCAGGTTCATCCAGATCGTGACGTCGTCTTTCAAGCCGGACTGCGTGCGCGTCCCGGCCACGGTGAAATCCCCGCCGAGCAGCGTGAGGGCGTCCCCGGCCCCCAGCCCCAGCGCGCCGTGCAGCTCGTGGCCCAGGATGACCGCCCCCGCCGGGATCGCCTCGACCAGCGGCTTCTGCTCCTCGCCGGAAGAAGCAGGGAACATCTCCCGTCCGACGCCCACGACGATGACGGTCCATCCGTGCTCTTCCCACTTGACCTTCTGCCGCAGCCTCGCAAGGACGCGCTCCGCCACGTCCCCGGCGCCGAGCAGCCTCTCCGCGTATCCCTCCGGCATGGTCCCGGCGGCGTAGTCGTCGGCATACCAGTCGTCCAGGGACTGCCCCTCCGGCAGCACGGTGGCGTTGTAGCCGAGCCGGTCCATGGCCCGCTCGACGGTATCCTCGAGGGCTGCCATCTTGCCGGCGGTCTCGGCCTCCTTGAGGCGGAGGATAAGGTCGGTCTGGGCATCGTGCGCGCGCAGCAGCGTGAGCGCGCCCACCAGGGACGCCACGGCCACCGTCACGAGGACCAGTGCCAGCAGCGAGCTGACCTTCCGGTGCAGCACCTCCCTGACTGCCAGCCGCCAGACCCACATGGGAAGACCTCCCGCAGAGCGTCCGCGCCCCAGGGCGCGATCATACCAGGACCATCCTTGTCAGGATACATCGGTTCCCTGCCACACGCAAGCCAACGACGGCGGGGAACTCCTCGCGCGCTGAGTCCCGCAGGACCTACTCCTGCGGGCGGTGCTCGCCGACGCACCGGCCAGGTTCGAGGGCCGACAGGGCGGCGGCGCGGAATCCGGCGAACCGTGCCTCGCCGCGTTCGACGTAGAGGCAGACATCGCCGCTCTGCGGGGCCTCGGGGATCACAGTCGTGAAGAGCCACCGGTCGTCCAGGTAAACCTCGAAGTGCTCGGCGCGGGCCAGGCAGCGCAGGGCATACGTGCGTCCTGCCTCGGCGGGCCACCGGCACGAGTCGATGACGGTCCGGTCGTCCGGTTCAGCGCTGCCGGGAACGAAGGCGACGCGGCACGCCCCCCAGCCGGCGACCTGATTGTAGCGGGCGATCCCGATCTCGGCCTGCCCGAGGTCGAAGTCGAGGGAGACCAGCACGCCGGCCCCGTCCGAGGCCCGAAGCGCCAGGCCGCAGCGACCGCCCCCCGCGCACGTGACGTCCGCCCGCACGTGGACGTCCGGGGCGTCCGCCACGACGGGGCACGAGGCACCCACGGCCTCCGTCCTGCCGCGCCATCCCGTGGCCGACCGTTCCCAGCCGGGCGGTGGGGCGTCCGTCCGCACGGGCAGCTCGCCGCTTTCCAGTGCCTCCAGCCCCGGCCAGTAGCGCGCCGTCAGTTCGCCGTTCTCACCGACGGGCAGCCGCTTCGGCGCGCCCCACGTGCCGCTCCAGCTCTGCCCGCCGAAGTCGTCGCGCACGTGATGGTATAGCAGCCGCTCCCCCCCGAACTCCAGGGTACGCCCGACGTAGGAAGCCATCCTGCCGTGTCCCGCGCCGATCAACAGGCACTCGTCGGGCATGTTGTATGGGCCCTCCAGCCTGTCCGCCACCATGTAGTACGTGCCGATGGTCTCCCGCCGCGACGGCGTGTTGATGCGCAGGCCGAAGAGGCTGCCGGTCGAGAAGAGCACGTAGTAACGTCCGTCGTGCACGAACAGGTCGGGCACCTCGCTGTGGTAGAACCGGCCGGTCGGACCCTCCAGCGGCGGGAGGTACTCCCAACGGCGGAAGTCGGTCGTGCGGACGTGTGCCAGCACTGCGCCGGTGTCATCCGGGCCGGACTCCGGCCGCACCGCGCAGATCAGGGCGTGGTACTGACCGTCCTCGTCGTGGTGGAACACAAAGGGGTCCCGCCACCACGCTGTCGGCCGCCAGTCGTCCGGCTCAGTTACGTAGTGGGGGGGTTGCGGGCGCAGGCGGTACTCGTCCGGGGGCAGGCGGCGCCACGTGAACAGGTCGTCCGAGACGTAGAACGTCGTGGTCTGCATCTTGTCCACCGTCTCGCCCAGCGGCATCAGGAACCGGCCCTCGTGCCGGATCACCATGCCCGTCAGCGGCCAGTGCCTGAGGACCACGTCCTCGCAGCGCTCCCAGTGGACCAGGTCCGTGCTCGTGCAATGCCCGAGTGCACCTTCGCCCCCGTGCGACGCGAGGTAGAACAGGTGGGCCGTGCCCTCCCACGCGAAAAGCCAGCTATCCCAGAGTCGCTCCGTCTCGCCGGGCCTGTAGATCATGTCTTCCGTTCCTTCAATGGTGGTCGGGCAGGCAGGGGCGCGGCGCGTGGGCCGCCTGTCAGCGTCCCAGGCAGAGGACGCGCCCGTCGTCGGTGACCACGTAGAGTCGGCCGCCGGCGGCGGCCATGCCGTCGAATCGCGGCGGGCCGGGAAGCTCCACGCGACCCAACTGCTTTCCGTCCGCAGCGGAGAAGACCCAGAGGACGCTGCGAGCGCCCTCCTCGCCTGCGGCGGCCCCCGCAACGAAGATGCTGTCCCCCGCCAGCAGCAGGGCCTTCAGGGCCACCTCGTCCGGCGGCGGCATCCGGACCGTCCACGCCTTGTCCGGCGCCGACCAGCAGAGGCCGAACACTTCGGAAGCGAACCGGGCCTTGCTCGGTTCCGCGCCCGTCACCGCGCGCTCCGGAGCCGCTAGGTCGGCGGCCGGCCCTTCCTCCTCCAGCAGGCCGAAGTCCTGCCGCACGCCGAACGCCGTGTCCCCCCGGAAGACGAGCAGGTTCGCCTTCCAGCCGCGTGCAGCGTCCCTCCAGAAGCCGTCCCGCCCTTCCTTGGTGCCGTAGAACCATTGTCTGCGCCAGTTGTCGGCGCCCGGCATTCCACCGAGGGCCGTGTTATCCTCCAGCAGCCCCGACGGGGCCCAGAGAAGCCTGGCCGTCCCCGTTGCGAGCCGCTCGCCAGTGGCGGGGTCGAACTCGAACCGCGCCCCCATGGTGACGGACCTCTCATCCGCCGCCGGGACGTCGCACAGGTCCGAGCCGTCCGCCCTGCTCAGGTGGGCCTGCCACCGGAGCGTTCCGTCCTTCACGTCAACGGCATGGAAACGGACGCCGCCGTCCACGTACGTGTGCCGCCCGGCGGCGAAACAGGCCAGCCCGTCGCGCACCAGGACGCTGCCGTGCGCGGGCCAGACGGACTCGACCTGCTCGGAGACCACGATGCGGCGGTCCTCCGGCGCGGCACGGAGCCGCCAGACCAGCGCGCCGTCGGCGGCGTCCAGGCAATAGGCCCGCCCGTCGCCGGCGCCGAACAGGGCGCGGCCGGCTTCGACGGTCGGCGGCGAGTCGATCCGGCCGCCGGCAGTGTAGCGCCACCGGACCTCGCCGGAACCGGCGTCCAGGGCACAGAGCTGGTGCTCGTCCGTCGAGGCGACGAACACGACGCCGTCGGCGACGACGGGACTGGAGAGCGAGTCGCCCCCGGGCTGCGCCTCCCAGAGGACTCGGAGGGCGGCGGGCAGCTCGGCGGGCGTACCCCCGCTGCGCTGCGCGTCGTGCCGGAGCGTCGGCCAGTCGTCCGCTGAGGCCGAGCGAGGCGCCGCCGTGCGCCCGAAGGCCGGCCCCCTTTCGGGCTCGGGGGCAGAGGAAGCGCCCTCCGCCGCGGGGACGGGCCCGGGCCAGAGCCCCATGTAGCCGCGGACCATCGGGTAGCAGTTGCAGCGCGTCGGATACGTGTAGACCAGCCCGTTGGCCGGCATGAAGCCGCTCCCACACGCGCTTCGGCTGGCCAGGAACTCGAATGATCGCCCCTCGTCCAGGTCCAGGAAGTCCATCTTCCCGGTCAGGATCCAGCGCGCCGTCGCGTGGTCGGGGTAGCAGCGGTTGGACACGTCGGCGATACGCTCCCGTTCGGCGCCGCCCTTCGGATCGAGCCCGACCCACGCTGCCTGCGTCTTGACCCAGACCAGGTCCCTGAGCAGGAAGATGCTGGTGGCCCATCCGCCATGGTCGGCGGGGACGTACTCGTAGCTCCAGAGGAGCCGCCCGTCTTCGGCGGACAGGACGTGGTTGGCCGCATTCAGCGGCTTCGCGCGGCGGTATGTGCTCCCCAGGAAGAGCATCCCGTCGCGGCAGGAGATCAGGCTGAGCCCCTCGTGCTTCGGCAGATCGGCCCATTCGAGCTGCCCGACGCTGGCGCGCCACGCCTCGGCACCGCTGCGCAGGTCGCAGCAGACCAGGGCCATCGGCGCGCCCTGCGCGGCCTGCTCCAGATAGAAGACCCGGCCCCCGGCGATGAGCGCGGAGTCCGCACCCCGGCGCTCCCGCTTCTCCCACAGGAGCGTCCCGCGGGCGGCGTCGAACGCCCCGAGCCACGAGCCGACCGACTGCACCAGGACGCCCCCCTCGCAGAGGATGACGTTCCAGTAGTCGTCGGGCGATTCCTCGTACTTGAGGACCGTCTCGCCGGTGGCGGCGTCGAGTGCCCTCAGCCCTCCCCGGCCCCCCAGGTGGACGTACAGGCGGTCGCCGAGCGCGATGAGGGACGTCGGCCGGGAAGGACACTTCAGCGGCAATTCCCAGAGCAGGACGCCGTTGTAGGCGTCACGGCAGGTGAGCCGGCTCGCGGCCGTCCTCCGCCCCGGCCGGACGGGGTCCGTGACCCAGTAGAAGTTGCGTCCGCCCATGGACGCGAAGCCGACCGGCGGGTCGGAGAACGTCCGGTAGAGAGGCCAGGACTCGCCGGCGAGCCACCGGATGCCCGCCGGCGCCCCCGCCGTCACGTCACCCGAGATGCCCGTGCGGGCGGCGTCGTGCTCGAAGTGCGTCCACTCGTCCATCCCCGCCGATCGCGGCTTGCTGAACGTCTCCCAGGCGGCGCCCTCCTGCACGAAGGCCGTCCCGCCGGGCGCCAGCACGCGCGTTATCTCGCCCTGGCCGGTGTCCGGGGCGCTGACGATGAGCAGGTTCACCAGGTCGTCGGCATAGGGCAGCCGATCCAGGGGGACGCAGTCCACCGAGGCCCTGCCGTAGAGGCCGAGCGACTCGATGCGGGCCCGCGCCCGCCCGCACTCGTCCGGGTCCGCCGTGAGGCCGTGCACCACGTACCGGCCGGAGCGCGCCAGCGCGGCGATCAGCTCGCCGTCCCCGCAGCCGACGTGCACGCAGAGCCCCGGACGCAGGTCCGGCTGCTCCAGCAAGCGTCGTGCAAGCCCGCCTGCGGGCTCCTGTGCCTCCACCCCGAGCAGAGCGGCCGCAAGCAGCGCCGCCGTCAACGCGACAATCCGGGACCGCCTGACAGAACCACGCATTGTCTCCATTCTCCCTTACTGTCCGACACAGAGGACGCGGCCGTCCTGCGTGCTCACGAAGAGCCGTCCCGGCACGGCGGCCATGCCGTCGAATCGCGGCGCGGCCGGCAGCGGCGTCGTGCCGAGCAGCGCCCCGTCGGCCGCCGCGCACGCCCACACCTCGCCCCGGGAGGCGTCGTCCACGTCCGGCATTGCGGCAACCAGGACCACCTCGCCGGCCCGGATGACGGCCTTCGGGCAACTGCCCGCGGGCGTCTCGCGCCTCCAGGTCCGGCTGCCGCTCCTCGGGCTGCGGAACAGCTCGTTGCCGTCGTTGTTAAGCCCGAAGACGTCCGTGCCTTCCCAGGCGAAGATGCTGCCCATGACGCTCTGCCTGCCCGTGCCTTCCTGCCTGAGCGTCCACTGGCGCTGGAACTCGTGCTTCCAGCCGTAAGGCGGCCGCGCGACGTCGTTCAGGAAGCCCACCGTGCCCCCCAGCACGAAATAGCTGGTCGGCGCGCAGTACTCGCCCGTCGCCGCGTCGAAACGCTTCCTGCGCATGTAGATGGTCTGGCCGTCGCTGGACAGTATATCGTTCATCTCGTTGCCGATCTCGCCCCGGGACGTCTGCTGAAGCAGGTGCTCGCGGATGACCTGCTTGCGCCAGAGGGTCCTGCCAGTGCGCACGTCAGCCGCGTAGAGGAATATGCCGCCGTCAATCTCCGAGTGGCGCCCGGCGGCGAAATAGGCCGTCTGCCCCACGACGAGGACGCTCCCGTGCACGGGCCAGACCGACTCGACCTGCTCGTAGGAGACGATGTTCCTCTCCGCCGGGGCGGCCTGGAAGCGCCAGACGAGCTCGCCCGTCTCGGCCGACAGGCAGTGGACGGTGCCGTCCCGGCAGCCGAAGATCGCGACGCCGGCGGCGATGGTGGGCGGGGAGTCCACCCGGCCGCCGGCCTGGTAGTCCCAGAGCACCCGCCCGCTCCCGGCGTCGAGCGCCAGGACACGGTGGTCCTCGACGGAGGCCACGTACACGGCGCCGCAGGCCGCCACGGGGACGGACACGTCCGCGCCGACCTTGCGATCCCACCGAAGCTTCGAGCCGGCAGGCAGGACGGCCGTCGTGCAGGCGCCCCGGGCGGCGTCATGCCGGAAGGTTGGCCAGTCCTGCTCGTCCGGGAGGCGATCCGACGGCCTGCCCGGCCCGCGTTCGAGCCGGTCCTCGGCCGGGGAGTTCCACTCTGACAGGTCCGGCTGCGGCCCGCCGGAGAGTGCGCTGAAGCCGCGCACGTGCGCGAAGCATTCGCACAGCGTCGGGGCCCCATAGACCAGGCCGTTGGCCGGGAAGTATCCGAACCCGCACGCGCCTCGCGCGCCGTGGAAGGCATAGTGCTTGCCGGCGCGCATGTCGAAGAAGTCCATGCCGCCGCAGAGGATGTAGGTCTCCGTGGCGCGCTCCCCGTAACACCTGTGCTTGACCTTCTGCCCGTCGCCGTAGACGACCTCCTTCGTCACCTCGCCAGTCAGCGGGTCGAGTCCGATCCACGATTCGCCGTAGGTCGCCCTCTCCGGGGTGCCCTTGTGGACCCAGGCCAGGCCGCCGACGGGGAACAGGTCGGGGCGGCCGCCGTGGCCGGACAGCGGGTAGGAGTAGGTCCACAAGTGCCGGCCGTCCTTCGCGGAATAGCCGCTGTTGCGACCCGAGTGGCTCTTGAGGAACAGGATGCCGTCGCGATGGCAGAGCAGGGCGCCCGTCGCGCCCTCGGCTGTCGGCGCCTTCCAGACCGTCTTTCCCGTCCGCACGTCGGCACACCCCAGCTCCCTGTGACCGTAGAGTTCCAGGTAGAACCTGTCCCCGGCGATGACGACTGGATCGTAGCCGCTCAGCTCGCCGTCCCAGACCTTCTCGCCCGTCTCGGCGTCGTAGGCCGCCCCGGCCCCCTGCCCGCGGATCAGCATGCCGTCATAGTAAGTGACCTGCACGGGAGAGAAATCGTACTCCTTCACCGGTGCGCCCGTGGCGGCGTCGAACGCCTTAACCTTGCCGAGTCCGCAGACGTAGAGGCGGCCGCCGCCGGCGACGAGCGGCCCACATGTGTTGTGGTTCGGCAGGCCCTCCAGGCGGCGATCCCAGAGAAACAGGCCGTTGAAGGCGTCCCGGGCGACGATCCGGACACCGGGCGGCTCCTTGAGCCGTTCGGTGTCGTTGGGGATCAGGTAGAAGTTGCGGCCGCCGGCCGAGATCGTCTGCTGCAGCGAATGGTGCGCCCAGTAATCGCCGCCGATCCAACGCAACGACGTCGAGGGCGAGACCAGCTTGTCGGCGGAGATCGCCGCGCGGCCCGGGTCGTGCCGGTACTGGGGCCACTCGTCCATGCCCTCCGGCCAGGGCTTGACCAGCCTGGCCCAGCCGCCCTCGACCTGCGCCCCCGGGTAGTCGAGCCGGCCTGCCTTGCCCAGGAAGGCCGTGCCGTACGGCGCCAGGACGCGCACGATCTCCTCGACAGTCAGCCCTCGCTCCATGACGGCCGGCAGGTCCTCCGCCACGAGCAGGTTAACCATGTCGTCGGCGTAGGGGAGGACATCCAGCGGGCAATGGGAGACCGAGGCCCGGCCGTAGAGGCCGGCGGAGCGGATGCTCGCGCGGGCCTTTTCGAGTTCCTGGCGGTCTGCGGTCAGCCCGTGCACGAGGTAATCCCCGCCGCGGGCGAGCTCGACGGCGAGCGTCCCGTCCCCACAGCCCACGAGGACGCAGAGCCCGGGCCGCAGGTCCGGCGAGTCCAGGATCCGCCGTGCGAGCCCGCCGGCGGGCTCCTGTGCCTCCGCGTCGAGGAGACCGGCCGTCAGCAACACTGTCGTCAACGCAACCATCGCGAACTGCCGGATCAAACCACGCATTGTCTCCATTCTCCCCTACTCTCCCATGCAGACCACGCGGCCGTCCTGGCCGCAGACAAACAGGCGGCCGCCCGTGGCGGCCATGCCGTCCCAGCGGGGCGCAAACGGAAGCCCGCCCCGGCCCATTTCGCGCCCGTCCGCCGACGCAAGTGCCCGGACCTCGCCGCCCTCGCCCCCCGCGCCCTGGAGCGCCAGGAACAGAGCCCGCCCGACCAGCACCAGCGCCTTGGGCTCCCGCGAATCCTCGTCCAGCGCGACCGTCCAATTCTCGGTCACCCCGGACGGCAGCCCGAAGGCATCCCACGCCCTGCGCCGGGGTTTGTTCCTGAACGTCTCGAGCACGCCGAACACGGCGTCCCCGTCGAACACGAGCAGGTTCCCCTTGAGGGGTTGGTTCCAGGATATGCCGCGCGGTTCAACGACGGTCCGCACGCTCGTGCGGCTCCAGGGGCGCGTGTGGAAGCTCATGCCGGCACTGGTCGCGCCCGGCGCCGTGTTGTCGGCCAGCAGGCCCCACTGCGCGAACAGCACGGCCCGGTCGCTCCCCCGCCTCGGCGCGTCCCCGGTCGCCGGGTCGAGATGGACGCGCTGCCCCAGGTGCAGCGACCCGCCGTCGCTCACCAGCACGTGGTTGAGGTTGTCGCGGACCTCCTCGCCGAACCGCCGCTGCCAGCGCACCGCGCCCGTCGCCGCGTCGAGCGCGTAGCAGTGGATGCCGCCGTCAACCTGCGAGTGCCGTCCCGCCGCGAAGTAGACCGTGTCGTCCAGCGCCAGGACGCTCCCGTGCACGGGCCAGAGGGACTCCACCTGGCCCCTGGCGACGATGCGGCGGTCGCGCGGCGCGGCCCGGAAGCGCCAGACCAGCGCGCCGTCGGCGGCTCGCAGGCAGTAGGCGCGGCCGTCGGCCGAGCCGAAGATCACCAGGCCGCCGCAGACCGTCGGCGGGGAGTCCACCCGGCCGCCGGCCACGTAGTCCCAGAGCAGCTGCCCGGACGCGGCGTCCAGGCACAGGACGCGGTGCTCGTCGGTCGCGGCGACGAAGAGCCTGCCCCGGGCGGCGACCGGCGCGGAGGCGTCCGCGCCGGCCCGGGCGGTCCAGAGCACGTCGAGGCGGGCCGGCGGGCGGGCGGGCGTGCTGCCGCTGCGCACGTGGTCATGCCTGAGCGTGGGCCAGTTGTCGGGCGACCCGAGAGCGCCTACAGCCGTCCCGTAAGCCGGGCCCCTCTCCAGCCGCGACGCGGGCGGGGGCACGTCCGCCTCCGCGGCGGGCGCGGGTTCCGACGAAAACGCCATCAAGCCGCGCAGGAAGTTGTAGCAGCCGCAGCGCAGATAAAGGGTGTAGATCATGCCGTTGGCCGGCATGAACCCCACGTTGCAGGCGCCGCGCGATGCCTTGATGCCCGTCAGCGTCCCCGTCGCGGGGTCGAGGAAATCCAGGTCCCCCGTCAGAATGTGGGTCGCAGAAGCCCGGTCCGGGTAGCAGCGGTTGTACGGCCCGCTGAAGCTCCTGCGCCCGGCGCCCGTCTGCGGGTCGAGGCCGACCCAGAGGATGTCCTTGCCGGAACCCCCCGACTCCTTGAGCCAGACCAGGTCGTCCAGGAAGAGCGCGTTGGTCGCCCGGCCGAAGTGGTGGGTCGCGTCGAACTCGTGCCGCCAGAGCAGCTCGCCGTCCGCCGCCGAGACGGCGTACACCGCGCAGGACGGGTCCATGCCGCTCAACAGGACAATCTGGCGCGGCCAGCTTCCGAGCAGCACGATCCCGTCGCGGCAGCAGATGAGGCCCGGGGCGTCGGGGCTTCCGAATGTCGTCACGTCCCTGCGCCATCTCTCCTCGCCCGTCGCCAGGACGTCGCAGACGAGGTGGACCGGCGCCCCTTCACCCTCGCGTTGCAGGTAGAACGCCCGCCTCTCGGACAGCAGGACGGCGTCGCCGCCGGTGAACGCGTTCGGCTTCTCCCAGAGCACCGTCCCCTCGGCGGCGTCGAAGGCGCGCACGGCGCCGCCCGCGCGCTCGACCAGCACGCCGTCCAGGTAGAGGACCTCCGGGCGCCCGTCCGGCCCGGACTCGCCAAAGGCGAGCGTTTCCTCGCCCGTGGCGGCGTCCAGCGCCCTCAGCCCGCCCGAGTCGCCCGGATGGAGGAAGACGCGGCCACCCACCGCCACCAGCCCCCCCGTGCGGGCGGCGCCCTCGACGCGCTTCTCCCACGCGAGGAGCCCGTTGTAGGCGTCCCGGCACATGAGCCGGCTGCTGCCCGCGTCGTCCGGCTCCGTATACCAGTAGAAGTTACGCCCCTGCGCGGACGCAAACCCCACGTCCGAACGGTGACCGTAGAGGTGCGCGGGCCAGTCCACGCCGGCCATCCAGCGCACGCCCGAGGCGACCCCGACCAGGCGGTCCTCGGAGACCGAGGTTCGGCCGGCGTCGTGCTCGAAGTGGGTCCACTCACCCGCCCCATCGGCCCGCCGCTTGACGAGGCGCTCCAGCCGGCCGTTGACCACCAGAACGGCCATGCCGTCCGGCGCCAGGACGCGGATGACCTCTTCCCTGGACAGGCGGTCCTTCTCGGCGGACGGGAAGTCGTTCACCACCAGAAGGTTGACCATATCGTCGGCGTAGGGGAGGACATCCAGCGGGCAATGGGAGGCCGTGGCCCTGCCGTAGAGGCCGAGGGAGCGGATGTTCGCACGGGCGCCGACCAGCTCCTCGCGGTCCGCCGTGAGCCCGTGCACCACGTACTTCCCGGTGCGGGCGAGTTCGGCGGCGAGCGTCCCGTCCCCGCAACCGACGTGCACGCAGAGCCCCGGACGCAAGCCTTCCGTACCGAGAATCTGCTCGGCCAGGGCGCTCGCAGAGGATTCCTGCCCGCCCGCGGCCGGGGCCAACAACAGCAGGCACGCGACAGGCAACAGCAATAGACGCACTGCCGCAATGGGAATCCCGTCCCTCATGGCTGCTGCCGGCCCGAGAACGTGCATGATCCGGCGTTTCGTCGCCACACCTCCCAGGTTACGCTTCTTCGCGCCAGAAAGAAAGGGAATCAGTCGAAGTAAGCAAGCAGGTGCTTCTCGGCCTCCCACAGCTCCTCGAACATCGCGCGGGCCTCGTGCAGGGGCAGGACCGCCGCCGTCAGCGGGTCGAGCGCGACGGCGTGGAAGGCGGCCTCCCGGTCGCGGTCCAGCACGGCACGCACGGCGAGTTCCTGCACGGCTATGTTGCTCCGGTTGAGGGCCGCGCACTGCGGCGGCAGGTCGCCCACGTAGCACGGGTGCACGCCCTCGCGGTCCACCACGCAGGGCACCTCGACGCAGCAGCCCTGCGGCAGGTTCGTGATCAGCCCGCTGTTCATCACGTTCCCGTTGAAGCAGAACGGCTCGCCCGCGGCCCTGGCCTCGATGATCGCCGAGGCGTACTCGCGAGAGCGGACAAGCTCCGGCACGGGGGTCTCCTTATCCTCATCGACGCCCGTGTCCTTCATCCACTCGCGCGTCCTGCCGGCGTCCATCCTGACCTCGCGCGACTTCAGGCCGAAGCGCTCGCGCAGCTCCGGCGTGCGACGGAAGTAGGGAACGTACTCGGAGTTGTGCCCGCTGCTCTCGGTGACGAAGCAGCCGAACTGCCGCATGATCTCGCACCGGACGCGCTCCTGCGCGTCTATCTCCTCCCGCTCGATCGCCTCGCGGAGCCGGGGATAGGCGTCCTCGCCGTTGTGGCGGAACCGCAGGACCCAGGCCTGGTGGTTGATGCCCGCCACCAGGTAGCTGACCTCCTCGTACGGCACTTCGAGCCAGCGCGCGAGCATCATCGTCGTTCCCTGCACGCTGTGGCAGAGCCCGACGTTCTGCACGGACGAGCCGGCCGAGTGCAGCCACGTCAGCATCGCCATGGGATTCGTGTAGTCCAGCAGCAGTGCGTCGGGGCAGAGCCGCTCGATGTCCTTGCAGAAGGCGAGCTGCTCGGGCGCCGTCCGAAGGAAGCGGAACACGCCGCCCGGGCCGATCGTGTCGCCCACGCACTGGTCCACGCCGTACTTGCGGGGGATGTTGATCTCGGACGCGAAGGGCTCGCCCCAGTACGCCCCGCCGCCGACGGCGACGGACGTGATGACACAGTCGGCCCCGGGCAGGAGTTCCTCGCGGTCCGTGCTGCTCAGCAGCGTGGCCGGCAGGCCGTGCCCGTCGACGATGCGCTGCACGTAGCGCGTGACCGCCGTCAGGCGCCCCTCGTCGATGTCACAGAGACAAATCGTCGAGTCCCGGAGCGGCTCCCGCGCCAGGATGTCCATCGAGAGCCGACTGCCGAACCCGCTTCCCGCGCCGATAATCACGATCCTGGCCATGTGCGCCGCTCCCCCCGGAACCAGACGAAAAGAACACGCCTCCCGTCGAGGCGCAAGACGCTCCCAAGAACCGCCGAGTCTACCCCAAGGCACCCCCGGCCACAACGGGCGGGCGTTTTCCGGCTGGACTCCGCCGGTCCCCCGACGTAACATATCCGTGGGCTCGCGCGCCTGGCGCAGCGGGAAGCTCGCCGAGACCATTAAGGCTTGCCGGGGCGTGACGTGGGAACTGGTCACGTGCTGAGAGTCAGTCAAGGACCGGGAGGGAACCGATGAAGGTCGCAAGCTTTGGACTGACGATGGTGGCTCTGTTGGGGACGGGCCTGGGCGCGGCTGCAGCGCAAGCTGCGGCGGCCCTGCCCGGGCTGAGTGAGCCGATTGAGATCCATAAGGGCCTCAGCGACAAGGAATGGCCCCAGCTCGGCAACACGCCGCAGCGGACGGGGTACTCACCGGTGAAGATCGCTCCGCCGTTCGAGGAGAAGTGGCGGGTCTGCCTGTCAGACTTCGAAGTGGGCAACAATATCCTCCGGACAGTGCAGCCGATAGTCGCTGAGGGCAAGGTGTACCTCGGATGCAAGAACGGGAGATTGTTCGCGCTGGACGCGCGCAGCGGCGCCGTGGAGTGGACATATGTGGCCGGCGGGGCGATTTGCCACACGGCGGCGTACGCCGAGGGGAAAGTGTTCGCGCCGGCCATGGATGGCTGCGTGTACGCCCTCGGTGCAGGCAGCGGAGCGGAGGTCTGGCGGTTCAGCAACGGCCGTCGTTACGGTTTCAGCACGGCGGTGCTCCTGGCAGAGGACAGGGTCCTCGCAGTGGACCGGGGCGGGCGTCTGTTCTGCATCAATCCGGCCGACGGAGAAGAAGTGTGGCATTACGACGCGGCTGCGCCCGTGGATCAATCGCCCGCTTACGACGACGGCACGGTGTTCTTCGCCGACGAACACATGCGCGTTCACGCCGTCGAAGCCGCCACCGGAAAGCGCGTGTGGGTCAGCAAGAAACTGCCGGGCCTGACGTTCCACCAGTTCTGGCCGGTCGTCGTGTGCGGGGCGGTGATCGTCCGCCCTTACAACGGAGCGGCCTCCGACGTGGCCTGGAGCAGCGACCGCTACCGCCGGTATCGAGATCGCGCCGGGTGGAAGGATCCCGTCACGCAGACTCTCGTCCTGCTGGACGAGAAGACGGGAGAGGAATGGCCCGCCGTCGAGCACTACGACATCGGCATGATGTCCGGCCCGCCGCCGCCACCGGCAGTGACCCGGGATGGGTTACTGGTCTCACGGTGGACCGGCGGCTATCTGGACCCGAAAGACAAACATGTCCCAGGCGGTGGACAACTTACGTCAAGCCCCTGGAATGGACATATATGGGCGCTCCAGGATATCCGGAATCAGGGAGAGGTTATCACCCTTCTTGAGCCGGACTACGTGGGCCACGCCGTGGGAAGGGATGAGTTGGGGAAGGTAATCGCTGTGGGAATCGGGCCTCCGGACGAGACGACCGTCAACAGCGTGCTTGGTGACCTGGTGACCAGCATCATAAGCATGGGGTGGCGCAACTATGGTGAAGGCGGCAAAGGGCTTCTGCGCACCCATTACTCCAGGGCTCACGGGATCTACAGCCTGGAGGGCCAGAGATGGCACTGGGAAGGCATATCCGAGGCGTCAATGTGGGCCAATACGTTCAGTGGAGGCGTGAGCGCGGTCTCCGGCGCAGACGGGCGGTTCTACAACGTGTCCTACAACTGGGTGCAATGCCATGGATCGGCCAATGAAGAATGACGCTCGCCGGTCGCGAGCGAGAAGACACGAGGCCCGGACGACGGGCTCGCGATTCCCGACCGGCGCGGTGAGAGCGGTGTTGTCTCTGACGCTGATAGCCGTGTTGCTCTGTGCGCCGGCGCGCGCGGCGAACCGGACGTTGCCAGCCACAATCCCCGTCACCGGCATGGAGGGCTGGCCCGAGGATCACAACCGGGTGACCGGGTTGGCGCTGGCAGTCGAGGACGCCGGCTGGCCCACTTTGAGCATGTTGGCGGGGGACCCCGATGCAGCCGTCATCGGTGCGTTGCGGGGTTCAACGGCGCGCCCGGGGCATCTGACTCCGTGCGCTATCACGTTCGGCTGCGTCGCCGTGGGCCGGGGCGGGCGGCTGAAGGAGCAGCAGGCGAACGAGGTGAGCAACCGGCTTGTTTTCGGCAACGACCGGGATGACCTGTCGCTGACGGTCACCCGGCTCTCGCCGGCGCTGCTGTTGGAGAGCGACGCGGCCACGGTGGAGCTGTTTGCACGCGAGGAGAGGGAGCTCTATCCGGCGCCCGCCAAGACGACCCCTCCCGCGCCGGGCGTTGTCAAACCCCTGCGATGGGCCGCGCCGGCCGCGGATGGCGTCGTCCGCACGGGCATCCTTGGGACGCAGCAGGCGGGGGAACTGCCGTCCATGGACTGGGAGACGCGAGTGGCGCGGGCGGAGCCCTGTTCCGCGGATGATCCCGCAGCCCCACCACTAGGGCAACTGGGCCGGCCCTGGCTTCTGCTCTGGTACGGCAGTGATAGCCCGTTGGCCAGTTCCAAGGTCCCTCAGTCCATTCTGCCCGGCCCGACGTATCCCGGTCTGCCTCGTGCGAGCACGCTCTTCCAGGCCGACGTGCCGCTGCTCCTCGTGTTCGGGCGGGCGCCGAAGGCGATCGAGCTGAAAGGAGACGGCGACGCCGCCCGGTTCCTGATCTCGTTCGACGGCGGCGCGGGCAAGCTGGCCGTGCTCCCGCTTTTCGGCCATGACCTGCGCCCGGCGGCGGAGACCGAACGGTGGCTCGAAACGTTCCCGGACGAGGTCCGGGAACGCTGCGAGGCATGGGCAAGCTGCCTGGCCGAGTTCCCCGTGGACGTCAAGGAGACGGCCGCGTACGACGGGGAGACGGACCGCGTGACCCTCGCGAACGAGTTCAGTTACATCCGTCTCAGCCCGGGTGGGCGGCGGTTTGCGCCTGTGCCGCCCATGTTGGCACTTGCGTGCAGCCAGGGGCTGCCAGTCCGGTTCTCGCAGGAGCCGACCGACCTGCGCTGCCCCACGCAGTTCGGTCCCATGATGGGCATAGCCGGCGACGGGTACAGCTGGTCCATGGACGGGCTGGGGGGCCTGGTCCGCGCCCGGCGGGCCGTGGGTGCCCCGACGCCCGGAACTGCCGCGCTGGAAGGGGAGTTGGCCGCCGAGGTTAGCAAAGTCCTGGACGCCGGTCACCTGGCGCCGTGGCGACAGATAATGCGGCACTATGAGTTCCAGCATTTCAGCGATCCTGCGGACACACTCTACCTGCTCTGCGAGGCGCTGCCGGCTCTGCCGCCTGACCTGCAGGGAAGACTCGCCGATTACCTCAGAGCCGAGTACGGCGCGTATCCGCCGCAGCAGACAGCCGAACTCCCTCTGGAGGCCGGCGCCCGAAGAGAGGTCCAAACCCACTTCCCGGAAGGCTTCTTCGACCGCCATCTGGACTACGGCGGCCCCACCTACGTTCACGAGCCCGGGTTGCCCATCTATCGCGCGTATGGCGTCGCAAGATACTTCGAGGCAGTGGGGGAGAAGCCGCCGCGGCAGGTCGTGGAAGCATACGGAGAGAGCATGCGCGTGGCCCTGGAGGCGCGGGACTGGGCAAGCCTGTCCTGGTTCTGGGGAAAGTACAGCAGGGTCCACGGACGCAACCCCCACCGGTCAGTGAAGGGAGAAGATTTCGCCGGGTATGTCCGGCTGCGGCACTTCGCCGTCGCTCCGCGTCACGTGCACCGCGACGCGGCGGGGCTCATCGGCTACCTGCGGCTCTGCCGGCTGGCCGGCCGTCCCGCCGAGGAAGAGGCCTGGGGGCAACTAGCGCGGCTCGCGGCCCTGAGGTTTGCACTGGCGCGCTACGGGCAGTACCTGGCCGTCTCCGGGTTCTTCAAGATGCCGGAGGACGAGGAGACTCAAGCGCTGCTCAGTCGCTCCACGGATTTCTCCAGGCCCGAGAACCACATGCAGCAGGTCCTCTGCGTCAATCAGCACGGCGTCTTCATGCACGCCAACGTCAGCAAGGAACTGAGCCAGTACAACTACAGCAACAGCCGGGGGGAGTATTGCAGTCACACGGTGTACGAGGTGGCCTTCCAGGACCTCTCGCCGGAGTTCGCGCGCATAATGGCGCACTTCGAGCTGTCCGCCGACGCGCAACGTTTGCTCGACTTCTTCGAGGAGGTGCATTCAACGTGGTTCGTCCGTCATGCCGACGACCTCCACGTGGGGCGCAGCGAGCAGGTCTATACGTACCCGACGGATTCCCACGAGCTTTTCATGGCCCACGCCTGGCTTGCGGGGACGCCGCCCGAGAGGCTGGAGCGCTACATCGACGTTCCATGGACGCCCCTCGGCGACCTGTTCTACATGCACAAACTGGCCGAGACCATCAAGGCCTACCGTGGCGTGGAATGGGTGGAGAATTGACAGTAACTGGCTCGGCAAGCTGGACTCAACAGGGAAGCGGAATGATGAACAGCCCGAAAGCAATTGTGATGGCGTTGTCAACGGCCTTCCTGTGCTGCTCACTCGTGCAGGGGGCTGCAACAGAGTACCCGTCCCGCTTGCCCGCAGACGTGGGGAAGTACGAGCCCGGAGAGACGATTGATATCCATAAGGGCCTCAGCGACAGGGAATGGCCCCAGCTCGGCAACACGCCGCAACGGACCAACTACTCGCCTGTCGAGGCCGAACCTCCGTATCGAATTCGCTGGCAGGTGAAGTTTCCTGACTTCGACCCGGTGGGGACGACGTACGCGGCCACCCAGGCGATCATGGCCGACGGGCGCGTCTACGTGGGCTGTAAGAGCGGCATTCTTTACGCCTTCGACGCCAGGGACGGAGAGATGAAGTGGAAGTTCGAATCAGGCGGCGCAATTCTCCACACGGCCGGGTACGCAAGGGGCAAGGTGTTTTTCGCAGCAATGGACGGCCGCGTCTATGCCCTGGACGCTGCGAACGGCAAGGAGGCCTGGGTTTTTGACAACGGGCGGCGCTACGGTTTCAGTACGGCTGTCCTTCTGGCAGAGGATCAGATCTTCATGGCCGACCGCGGCGGCTATCTTTACGCGCTCGATCAGGCCGATGGCAAGAAGCTCTGGCACTACGATGCTACCGCCCCGGTTCTCCACTCAACGGCCTATAACGACGGGCGCGTCTATTTTGCCAGCGAGGACATGCGCGTGCATGCAGTCAAGGCGGCCGACGGCAGCCGCCTCTGGCGCAGCGAACAACTGGCGGGGATGAGCTTCATGGACTTCTGGCCTGTTGTCACGGGCGGCAAGGTGATCGTTCGTTCGATGATGTCCTGGGGCAGCCGGCTGGGCGATTACAAAGATCCCATGGGCAGGAGCATGTTTGTGCTCGATGAGCAGACAGGCGAACAGGTCTTGCCGTTCCAGCACTACCCGTATGGGATGCACGGGCCGCATCCCCCACCGGCCGTAACCCGGGATGGCCTGCTGGTCGTGCCGTGGAGGGTGGTCGAACAGAAGCAGTACTTCCACGAGACCGCCAAGGGCGACCGGGGTTGGGCTTTGCAGGATGTGAAGACCCAGACAATGGTTGCCAAGTTTTTTCACACGGGCGAGCCGATGGCCGGAGTGCCGGAGAAGCTCGTGCCGGGCATAGCCGCTACGGACGAAACGTTGATCGCCAGTGTCATCGGGGACATCGCGATTGTGGTGCATCACCACAGCTTCTGGACGGCCGGCGGTGGCAGTCAACAGTATGGTGCTTATCACCTCACCGAGCGCAGGTGGCACCTTTGCCCTCTGCCCAGCGGATGGACGAGGGTGCATAACACTCAGGGAGGCGGGGCAAATGCAATCTCCGCTGCAGACGGACTGCTCTACCAGATCGCCACGGGGAGGTGGTTGGTCTGCTACGAACCCGCCAACAAGGGAGGCCGGAAATGATGTCCAGGATAGCGCTGACAATCTGTCTGTGCCTTCTGCCGGCCCTTCCGGCCACGCATTGCTCTGCCAGCGAGAGCAAGGACCTGCCCCTTACGATTCCCGTCACAGACATGCAGGCCGATCCGAGACAGCACAGCCGCGTCGCCGGGCTTGTGCTTGCTGTGGAGGACGCCGGCTGGCCGTCGCTCAGCATCCTCAGCCATCGCCGTGGCTTGGTCGGCGCCCTGAGGGGTTCGCGCAACAACGGCGGGCACTTGACGCCGATTGGGGCATCTCTCGGATGCGTGGCCGTTGGCGCTGGCGGCCGGCTAATCCATCAGGAAGTGAATGAGGTGAGCAACTCCTTGACTTTCGGCAATGGGAAGGATGCGTTGAAGGTGACGGTGACGCGGCTTTCGCCGGCAATACTCTTTGAGAGTGATTCGAGGGAAATCGAATTGTCCGGGCTGGAGGAGAAATCGCTGCACGAGGCGCCGGCCAAGACGCTTCCCCCGTCGCCGGGCAGCATGAAGCCGCTCCGGTGGGCCACACCCGGGCCCGACGGCAATGTCCTTACCGGCGTCTTGGGCAGGCAGCCCGTTTCGGAACTGCCCTTCAAGGATTGGGAACAGCGCTTTACCAGGCCGAAGTCTCTGGCTGTCGGAAAACTTGCAGTGCCGCCATTGGGTCAATCGGACGAAGGATGGCTCCTCCTCTGGTATGGGAGCGACAGTCCGTTCGTCAGTGCCAAGTTCTCTGCTGTGCTGATGCCCGGGCCCTTCCACCCCTCCCTGCCCGCTCGAATGAAGACCGCATACCAGGCTGATGTGCCACTGCTGCTGGTGTTTGAGAATGCGCCGAACTCAGTCAATCTGGAAGAGGCCGGGCAAGCACTTCGATTGAAGATCGCGTTCGCCAAGCAGATAGGCAAGGCCGCGATGCTGCCGCTGTATGGCCACATTCTGCCCCCGACCAGTGAGACGGAAACCTGGCTGACGAGCTTCCCTCCGGCATTGAAGAGCCGCTGCGATGCATGGGCGGCGCGGCTCGGCCGGTTTCCCATGGACGTGAAAGAAACGCCCGGCTACGACGCGAACACGGGGCGGGTGACACTGACCGAAGAATTCGAGTTCGTGCAGGTTCGCTCCGGCGCCCGGCCCTTCGCGCCGCTTCCGGCCATGCTGGCGCTGGGATACCGGCAGGGCCTGCCGGTGAAGTTCTCGGCCAGGCCGGAAGACGCCCAACTGGCCACCCAATTTGGACCGGTAATGCATGTGGCGGGGAGGAGTTATACCTGGAGTCTTGACGGTCTGGGACGGTACGTCTATGAAAGACAGGGCGTCGGGCAGGCCAAGCCGAAAGCGGCGGAACTGGAGCGGGAACTCGGCGCCGAGATCGACAAGGTTCTGGCAGCCGGCCACCTGGCGCCGTGGATCTTGACCCTTTCCGCGCCGTACCTGTCTGGCAGGGGCACCACCTACTGGACCGATCCGTCAGAGTCGTTTTATCTGCTTGCGGAGACCCTGCCCCTGCTGCCATCGGGTCAGCAGGCAAAACTGCGCGAATACCTGACGACGGAATACGCCACGCACGCGCCGGAAAAGGTGCTGCGCCTGCAGGTGGAAAAGGGCGCACGTCGCGAGCGCTACGACGCGGCGCATGGGAACCTTGGTTACAACAGCGCTATCGGGGGAGGCCGTCTTCGCCAGGGCTGCGACGAGTTTTACGAACCCGCCCCGTTTTTGTATCGTGCATATGGCGTGGCCCGATATTACCTGGCGACAGGCGGGAAACCAAAAGAGGCAGTTCTGGACTTCTGGCGGCAGGCCATGCGCTCTGCTCTGGAAGGTCGGCAGTGGGACACGCTGGGCTGGTTCCAGGGCAAGTACGTCGTTCGCATCTCGAAGAGCGAAGACTCGTACCACCAGTACGCGCTGCGCTGTGTGCACCGCGACATCGCCGGCTTAATCGGTTACTTGCGACTTTGCGCCGCGGCTGGACCAGAAGCTGAGCCGGAGGCCTGGGGGCAGTTCGCACGGCTTGCCGCCTTGCGCTTTGCGCTGGCGCGATATGGCCGGTATCTGGCGACCTCAGGCCTTTTCGAAATGTCGGACGACGACAAGGCGATTGCCTTTCTGCAACGTGGGCACTCCACAGATCCCGGCAAGCCGGAAAACCACATCGAACAGGTGCTGGAACTCAACCAATATGGCGTCGTGCTCGGGGAAGGCGCCACCAGCACCACTCTCGACTACATCGCGAGCACCTTTCACGTGACGTTCCGCGACATGGTGCCGGAGGTCGGGCGGATGCTGGCGGACTGGGGCCTGGGTGAAGACGTGCGGCGCTACCTGGATCGGCTCGCCATGGTCCAGCCGAACTGGTACGCCGCCTACGCCGACGCCTTCACGGGCAGGGAGATCAGGCTGATGTATCCGGCGGAGTCCTACCAGATGTTCATGGCCCACGCGTGGATCGCCAGAACCGGCCCCGACGTTCTGCAGCGCTACATAGATTTCCCGTGGACCGCCAGGGGCGACCTTTACTACATACACAAACTTGCTGAGACCATCAAGGCCTACCGCGGTGTGACGTGGGCGGCAGGCGAGCAGTAGCCCACGCCGCGCGGCCTCAGTCCCACGCCTCGAACAGGCGCCGGGGGTTGTCAACCAGGTACCGGTTGACCCGCTGGAGCGACACGCCCCCGCCCATCAGCATCGGCGTGGCGTGCGTGATGCAGTAGGCATAGGTCCTCTTGCCTGTCTCCGGGTGCTTCTTCTCGGCCTCGTGCCACGGCCGGCCGTCCTCGTCGAACTCCCAATTTGTGTCGATGCTGTAAAGGATTCGCTCGCCGTGGCCGTGCTCCTCCAGGTAGTTGACCAGGAATAGCATGTCGGGAAACGGCGTGTCGAACTCGAAGTCAAAGTTGTTGAAGTGCAGGGAGCCGCCGGCCTCGCAGACGTCGGCCAGGTAAGCCGCCTCCTCTTCGAGCGCCCGGCCCTCCCAGCCGAACTCCGCCTCGACGTGGCAGTAGTAGGTCGCCTCGACGCGCGCGCCGTGGTCGCGGACGTATTCCATCTGCGCCTTGCAGCCGGAGCAGGAGTGGAAACATATCGGCACGCGGCACTCCTGCTGCGCCCGGGCGGCGGCGCGGAAGTTCTTCTGCTCCCACTCGGTCAGCCCCGACCGGTTCGAGGCGACCTTGATGACGCCCGCGCGGATGCCCGCATCCTCGAAGCCGTCGTAGCCCTCGCTCAGGTTCTTGACCATGCGCTCGAACATCTGCTCCTCGGTCAGGTCGCGCACGGGCCGGGTCCACTCGGCCGTCTCCAGGTAGGCGCCGGTGGCCAGCACCAGGTTCAGGTCGGGCACGCGCTCGCTCAGCTCCATGATCCTGGCGACGTCCGGCACGGGGGTCACGTCAATTATCGTATCCACGCCCACGTCGGCGGCCTCGCGGATCAGCCTCCCCTGGTAGTCCGTCGCTCTCTGCTGCCACTGCTCGGGCGCGCGGAAGCAGAGGTGCTCGTGGACCAGCGTGACGCCGAGGTCCGCCGAGTCAATCTCCCCGCGCACGGTTGCGATCCGGGCCATGGTTCGATCTCCTCACGTGTGGCACGGCCCGCCTCCTTCCCTCTCAACTGACCTCCGGCAGTCCAGCTCGCAGCCGGCCGCCAATTCGACCAGGCTCGCATCGTGTTCCTGCAGCAGGGCCGGCGTGTCATGCTTTGCGTTCGGCCTTGCGGCTTGAGAGCTGCCGCTGCAGCCATTCGCACTGGATGACCTTTTCCTTCAGATCGTTCAACGTATATGAGTAGTGGTTGGCTGCTTCAAAGCCGATGCGCGAGTCTCTCTGCATGATTGCGTGGAGTCGCCGGGCCAGTTCGACCTCTTCGCGCGCGATTGCTCCCAGGGTCGCGGCTCGCCTTGCGCCCTGCCGCAGGCTGTCGCGTGCGCGCACGTACCGTACCTGCAGATAGGTGCTGCGGAAGTGGCAGTACGCGGCCTGCGCCACGCGGTCCAGATCCTCCAGATGCTTGCGCTTCGCCTGCGGGACGAGCCGGCGGGCGCCGGAGAGCTGGTCGAGCCCCCGCCGCCAGCCCCTGCTGAGCTTGCGCAACTGCCGTTCGAACACATTCTCCGGATAGATGCCGCGCCAGGTCGTCAGATCGTCGTAAGGGAAGCCCTGCACCATCGTCGCCTCGTAGCCCGTGGGTCTCAGGTGCAGCAGGTTCGCCGGGCCGGTGTTCAGCGGCGACCTGTAAATCACGGAGCAGTCAAAGGGTAACTCCTGGAACGCGCGGCTGAACGCCCGCCACGCCTGCTGCACCAGGGGCGCTGCCCGGGACCCGAAGAGCTCGACCGCCAGTTCTGCGGACGGGCGGTCGATCAGGGCGAGGTTGCCTCCAGGATACCCGCCCACAGTCCAACTCAGCATCAGGCCGTTCACTCCAACTTCTCGCAGCCTGTTGAGGTGTTGCTCCACGAGGTCCGGGGTCGGCAAGTAAGGGACGGCGGACAGCTCCCAGGAGTTGTTGACCTGCACCTTGGCGATCGTCCTCAGCCCGCGGGCCTGCGCGTGCCGCCACAGCCGGATGCTGCGCTCGCTCGGCCCCACCCAGGAAACGGAATAGTCGACGACCGAGCCTTCGACCCCGCCGACGCGTGTCGGAAGGCCCCATTCGCTCACGCACATGAGATCCACGTCCGACGGCAGGAGGCCGACGGCCTCCTGCTCCCACTCCGCCTGCCAGGCCCACGTCCAGACGAGCACGCGCGCGCCGGCGTTCGCGGCGTGCACGCCCTCGGCCAGCAGCCGGTTCACCTCGGCGACCACCTCGGCCGGCCGCCGCTTGGAGCAACGGGGGCATTCCCGTGCGGACTTCCAGCGGGAGATGCAGCTCGTGGGGTTCTCGGACATGGTGATGGTGAAGGCGCCCGCGAGCCCGGGGACCTGGCGGAACACGTGTTCGGCCCCCTGCCGCAGGAAGCGCTGGACCTCCGGGAGCGAGGTGCAGAGGGTGGAGACGCCGGAGAACTCGAATCCCTTCAGCTCGGGCCGGTCCTCGAACCCGCCGACGGGGAGGCCGCGCGGTTCGTTGAGGTAGAGATAAACGCCGATGCCGTGACGCGCCGCCCGCTGCACCAACCGGCTCAGGTTGGCCAGGCGCGTCTCCCAGCCTACCGACAGTCTGGGGAAGGCATCCCAGGGGTAAAGGGCGTAAAGGATGCCCTGGAGCCAGACGGCGTTGACGCCCAGCGCGGCGTACCGCGCCAGCAAGCCGTCCGGGTACGGATCGACCTCGGGATGCAGCAGCGGATCGCCGTAGGTGGCGTAGTATGAGTATATGAGACGCAGGTCGAACGGGGAGCCGCCGGGCCTGCCGACCCGTGGTTTCGTCGCGCCGTATTGGCGAAGGAACGCGAATGCCGCCTCATGCTCCCGCCCCTCGTCGATGTTGCCGAAATGCCTGCGGGCGCTGGCCCGCAGTTGCCGCGTCTGCCGGACCTGTTCGGGCGTGAGCGGCGCGAAGCGGATCGCCTCGGCCGCAGGCTTGTGCTTGCCGAGCTTGGTCCACAGGAAGTCCTCCTCGCGCAGGGCATAGTCGAGTTGGTCCGCGCTCCAACCGAGGAGTTCGAGAATCTGCCCATACGGGAGGAGATGCCAGTTGCTGCGGATGAGCGTGCAGTACCCGCGCGCCAGCCATTCTTTCCCGACGCGCGGCGGCGTGCGCAGGCCCATTTCAGCCGCCAAAGCCACGACCTCCTTGGGACTCGCATCGAGGACCCGGGCGAGCCGCCGAACCGGGACGAGTTCCCAGTTGCGCCAGACCACGGCCTGCTGCCGGGTCGGGAAGTGCGGCAGGTCTACCGGGGCCGGGCTGTCTCCCATCGGAAGATCGCACACGGACTTGCTCATGCCGCCGTCTCCCGCTGCCCTCCCTCGGTGCTCTCGCGGACCACCGGCTTCGGCAACAGCCGCTGGGGCGCCCCTCACCGCGCCAGTTTCAGTGCCAGGTCGCCCTGTATCTCAGGCAGATGCAGCTCCAGCTGGCCGTCCTTTACCACGACCTCCCTGACGCCGGTCACCTTGCCCTCGACCGTGTCCCAGTGTTCGACCCGCCACGGGCCATCGCGCAGGCCGGCGAGCGTGACAACGCTCGGGGCCACCGGCGGAATGAGGCCCCCCCCGTGCACGTTGAACCACGTGTGGGCCTTGTTCCCCGCCCACAGCAGCACGCGGTCGTCGGCCGCCATCCCGAGCACGCGCAGGTTCGGCCGCTCCGTGGTCAGGTAGCCTTCGAGCCGATAGAAGGCGACCTCGACCCAGTCACGCCCGTCGTTGGACAGCGTGATCGTGTGCCTGCCTGCCGGCACGTCGATGCCGAAGTCCCTGTCGTAGCGCGTCTGCCAGATGCGCCACTGCTCCTGCCAGACGCTCTCCTCGCCCAGCCCCTCGGCGGCGGGCAGTTCGACCGTGCTCACCGTCCGGCCGTCCAGCTCGGACTTTAGCACTGCCCCCGCGCTGACCCGGCCGACCCGCACGTCGAAGCGGAACGGTTTCAGGCCATCGGTCTCGAATGTGAGCGGGCCGCGCAGGTCCTCGTGCCCCGTGCCGTGCAAGAGCCCCGGCAGGCGCTCGACGTTTTCCACCGTGCCGTCGCGGCCCACGACGAACCGGATGCCTTCGGGCGGCGCGCCTGCCCAGCCGCTCGCAGGGCCGCTGAACTCCAGGTTGCCGTAGCGGACCTCGGTGGCCTCCGCATTCGCCACCGAGGTGACCTGGATCGGCCTCCAGGCGCGCGCGGCCAGGTCCTCGCCCTCCACGTATCGGGCGATGCCGCGGTAGACGCGGTAAAGGTCCATCGGATCGATGTAGTTGCCGTGCCACCAACTGACCGGCACGGAGGCGCAGCCGGACATGAGCGCGGCCCAGTTGCCCTTGTGCAAGTGCACGCCGGTGGGGTCGTCCCGGCGGGTCTGATCTCCCGAGCCCGCGCCGATGCCGTACTCTCCGAATACGTGCGGCTTGCCGGGGTAGTCGCGCAGCTTCTGACGGCATATCGCCTCGACCTGGGCCGCCATGTCGGACCGGTAGCCGCCGTGCTGACTGGCGTAGAAGTGGCTCTGGACGATCTCCATCCCGGGCAGGTTCCACAACTCGGGCCACCCCTCGGTGGTCCACAGGCTCGACGTGACGGGGTGACCGAACGGGTCGTTCTCGCGCAGGTAGCGCGCCATCTCGACGTGCCACGCCGCCACAGTCTCCCTGTTCTGCTGGGCGCCCGGCCAGCCCTCCAGTTCGTTCGCGAACTCCCAGCACAGGACGTTCGGATGATGGCCCCAGCGGGCGATGATGTAGCGCAGGCGGTTCCTGTAGAGCGCCTTCGCCTCATCGTTCGAGAAGAAGTCCATGGGCGTCTCGCACGGCCCGCCGCAGGCGCTGTTGTACGGGTTGCCGGGCGCACCGGCGTGCGTGCCCTCTATCAGCCAGCTCTGGCGAAAGTCCTGGTGCGTGTCGAAGCAGAGCATGATGTGGATGCCGTGATCGCGCGCCAGCGCCAGCAGGCGGTCCACCTGCCAGGCGCGGTCCATGCGGTATCGCCCAACGGGCAGGTCCCACTCCAGCCCCAGGCCCCAGCGCGACATCCACATGCGCGTGTAGTTCTCGCCGCCGTCGGCCATCTTGCGGAAGACCTCGTCGAGCCGGCCGGAGTAGCCGGTCACGTTGTGGCCGATCAGGAACAGGCCCTTGCCGTCGTCCAGCTGCAGGTAGAGCGGACCGTCCCGCCCCTGGGCGATCCGCACGAAGCCGCCCTCGTCCGACTCGACGCAGCGAAAGCGCAAGGGGCCGGACGCGGCCTCGCCGCTCGCGTCGCGCGCCCTGACGGTCACGCTGTGCCCGCCGACCTCGCGCGGGGTGTAGCGCACCTTCCAGCACTGCTCGTCGCCGCGCGAGAGCAGTTCCTCGCCGTTCTCATATTCCGCCTCGAACCCCTCATACCAGAAGCCGGGCAGCCGCTCGACGCGCCCCGACGGCGTCGTGAACTCCGCCTCCACGGCGACCTGGCCGGGATCGAAGGGGTTGTCATACCTGGCCGACAGGTCGAACGTCAGCTCGACCGTCCCATAGCGCGGCACCGTTTCCCTGTCGGCCACGACGCGCCCGACGCGCAGCGCCCCGTTGTGCGGCGGACTCGTCCAGGGCGCCTCGGGAGCCGCCGCCGGCACGATCCGCAGCGTCACCGCCCCTTCGGCCTCCTCCTCGAAGTCGAGCGGCGAGAGCCGAATGCGGAATATCGCCGCCCCGTCCCAGACGTTGGTGTTGACCACGCTCGCGCGGTCCGCCCACACCTGGATCGCCTCGTCGTCGGTCAGGTCCAGCGTGAAGCCCCGGCACGGGACGTCGAACGACCTGTCCGCCCGCAGCCCGGGCATCCCGTGCGTGAGCACGACGCGCCGGCCGGCGAAGTCCGGCAGCGGCACCGTGAAGCACAGCTGCACGCCGCGGTAGATGTGGGCGGGGCGCAGCTCGAACCCGCCGTGCTTGCGGAACCGGAACGCGAAACGCACCCCGTCCTGCACGTCCTCCTGCGTCTGCGTGAACTCGACGCGCCCCGCTCCGTCCTCCGGCTTCTTCTCTATAACGCCCTGCCAGCGGCCCTCGGCGACTGCGGTCGGCGGCTCGGCCACGCCGTAAGACCGGCCGTCATAGGCCGCCGTCACGTATGCCGTGATGTCACCCTTGCCGGGCGTGCGGACTGCCAGCCGCCCGTCGTCGCCCACGACGATGCCGCAACGCTCCGCGCCGCCCACGGCGGGCGACAGCATGAATCCCAGAAGGGCGACGGCGAGCGCCGACCAGGCACGCGCCAAACGGAGCGACCTGCCCATGGGGACCCCTTTTCACACAGCGGGGAAGATTGGCATCGGTTGACCGGAAGTCAATCCTACCGATCCGGCGGGGGGTTTCAACTGCGCACCGGGGGGCGCGGGCCGTGACGCGCGTGTCCCCGAGCCTTCGGAGACGGCAAGCGCCCGGCGGGAGGCGCCGCCGCTCCCGCCGCCGGTCCTGTCAGGGCGGACAATCTGTCAAAGAGCGCTCGCGGCCACAGGCCCCACGGACGCCGTCTGTGGGGGTTTTGTTTTGTCAGGCATAAAAACGCGCCGGACAAAACGGACATCCCGCGCCGGGAACGGGCGGGAGAAACCACAACGACCACGACGAATCACCACGAAGGGCACGAAGAACACGAAGGTACGAGGCACGAACTGACAGCCGAACAGGAAAGGCGGACCCGCGTTCAGGGTTCAGGGTTGCTTCTGTTCCATTCCGCAATCCGCACTCGCATCACGGCGCCTTCCCTCACCCCTCACGCCTCACGCCTCACGCCTGCCGTTCCTGCCGTTCGCCGTTACTCGCCGTACGGCGAGTAAACTTCTGCCTTCTGCCTTCTGCCCCGCCGTACGGCGGGCAAGCTTCGCACTTCCGCGCGGAACGATTATAGTCGTTCCGCGCCGCGGATGTGTCCGATATGGGCGCTACTGACCGGTGAAGATGCTGCTGACCGAACCTGGCGCCTTGCCTGTATTCTCCAACGGGCTGCCAGGTGAGAAAGGCTTGACAGACCATGGCCGGTGCCGTATAGTACATAATCTACAAAAGGGGTGTTTTGTACTGAACGCACAAAATAATGGGGAGGGAATCAGGCAATGGAACGTGTCACGGCGAGCAAGGCACGCGACGAGTGGGCAGACATCCTGAACAGGGTGGCCTACGGGGGCGAGCGCATCGTCGTCCGGCGGCACCACAGGGACATGGCGGTGCTGATCGGCATGGAGGACGCCCGGCTGTTGGAAAGCCTGGAGGACCGGCTCGACGTCGAAGCGGCAAAGAGGGCGCTGAAGGAAGGCGGCAGCCTCTCCGTCGAGGAAGCGGCGAAGGAACTGGGGCTCTGAGCGATGGCTTACGAGGTCCGCTTCGCGCGGGCAGCCATTCGTGACTTGAAGAGGCTGGGGGTTGCAGTACGCCGCCGGCTCCACAACAGGGCGGCATCGCTGGGCGGCAACCCCCGACCCCGAGGTGCAAAGAAGCTGCGGGGGCTGGACGAGTTATACCGCGTCAGGGTGGGGGACTACCGTCTGATCTATCAGGTGCGGGATGAGGAGCTATTGGTCCTCGTGGTCCGCGCAAGGCATCGCAGGGACCCGTATCAGGATATCCGTTGAGTGCCCGCGTCAGCGCGACAAGCCCTTCTGCACCGTCCACGGCGAAGGTAGCCAGGGGGGAATCCGCCGCAACAGGGCGGCCTCACTCCTGCTCGCTGGACCGAGAAGGCGTGAACGGTTACACATTCCTGGACGATACCGTCGGTTCACCGGATAACAACTACGCCGAGCGCGACATACGACCGGCAGTGATGATGCGGAAGAACTGCATGTGCAATTGAAGCGGGGACGGGGCGAACGTGCAGGTGCTCATGATTCCGGTCTACCGGATGCTGAAGCTTCGGGGGCTCGAGCCTCTGGACACCCTAGCGGCCGCACTGAGGCAGCATGCAAGGGCCGGCGCATTGCATTCACTGCCCCACGCAACTTGCTCAGACGGCTGAATTGTTACCATTTGACACAAATCGTATGGCATGGTAGTTTGGGGCGCCGGCAGCGCGGAAACCGTCACCAGTTGAGGGGCGCTAAGCTATGGCAAGACGGAGGATCAATCGCCTTCCCGGGCATCGATACAGTAGGTCACAAATACTAGGAGAGCTGCGCCGGACAGCGAGAGAACTCGGTAAGGAAACGTTGACCATCACCGATGTCAATGAGCATGCGCGCGTTCACTATGGGACGGTAAAGAAGTACTTCGGCGGGCTGAGGGCGGCTTTGCGGCAGGCCGGGTTACAGGCAAATGAGTTCAGGCGAGGCATTTCAAGAGACGACTTGCTTGATGAACTTGAGCGCGTCTGGGACATAACGGCAACCATCGAAGGCAGACCGCCGTACAAGAAGGATCTCAGAGTATATGGCGGCAAGTACGGATATGATCCCTACTACCGAGTATTCGGCTCCTGGATAATGGCGTTGCAGGCGGTTACCGAGCGCGACGAGTCTGCAGCTGCAGCAGGCGTTTCCGGCGGAGGCCACGATGAGCGCCATGTCGACGAGCACCGGAGGAAAACTGTGCCCTTGGGGCTCCGGGTGACCATACTCAAGCGGGATAAGTATAGCTGCCGCATGTGTGGGCGGAGTCCGGGAACCACACCGCACATCGAGTTGCATGTGGACCACATTGTGCCGGTCGTCAAAGGGGGCACAAACGCGCCGGAGAACTTGCAGACTCTGTGCAATGAATGCAACGTCGGCAAAGGAGCCTTGTGACAGCGGTGGCAGACCATGGGGGTTACCGACGACCGGCTCCGCGCCAGACCTTAGGGGTTGACGAAGCCGGTGCGGGAGGGCGGCCGCTCACACCGGCAGGAAGAGGTTCCCCACTTTGATGCCCGCCAAGCCCAGAACGGCCGAGATGCCGACCAACATGGCCTCGCCGATGATGACGCCCATGAACAGGTCGCGCGTCCTGCGCAGGGCCGCCCCGCCGCCGAACTTCACGACGATCACCTTGAGCCCCCAGCCCAGGAAGAAGGCAAACCAAAGCGTCTGCCCCGGCCACGAGCTGCCCGTCAGGAACCCCAGCGAGTGCACCGGCCACCAGTAGAACCGCATCCGCATCATCGTGACCGCGAACATGATCCCCGCCCCCAGGGCGAAGGCGCCGAACTTCGGCTCGACCGCCTTGGCGGGGTTGTCAATCATCATGTGGGCTGTGTCGAACGTGCTGAACGGCAGTCTCATGACGGCATATTCATCGGCCGTGCTCAGGGCGCCCTGCTCGTAGAAGAGCCTCATGATGAAGAAGCCGCTCACGCCGAGGGCGACGATGAGGCTGACGAGCATCAGGGGCAGGAACCAGCGCCGCCTCCGCTCGAAGGCGGACGCGACGCGCAGGGCGTTGACGGCGTGACCGCTTAGTATCTCCCGGGCGTCGGCGACGAGGATGGCGTTCTGCATCTGCGCGGTGACGGCGGCGGCCGGGCCGAAGATCGCGCCCCCCGTTATCCCGTGCAGGAAAGTCGGCGGCTGCCACGACTGCTGGACGAAGAAGATCCCCCCCTGCGCCACGAGCCGGGCGTGCACCAGCGCGACGCAGAAGGTGAGCGCCAGAAGGAGCACCCCCACAACCGGCCCGATCCCGTGCCACGCGTACCACATCAACATGCCGATCACGGCCAGCACCAGGCCCCAGAAGCCCACGCGGTAGCCGATCGGGTCCTGCGAGTCGTCCACAGAGCTGTCCAGGCCGAAGGTCTTCCGGACCACGTCCCACAGGTGCCGCCGGGCCATCCAGAACATTATCAGCGTGAAGACGATGAAGGCCCCGGCCTGCTGCCACTGCATGAAGGGGCTGTAATCCCCGCCCGCGATGGGCATCCCGATCCGGTCGGCGACGACCAGCTCCATGTGCGTGAACCAGAAGAAGAGCCAGACGCTCAGCGCCACGTCCGCCGGCACGAGGAAGGCGAACCCGACGGCCATCGGGTAGAGGTACGCGCTCCATATGTACAGGGCCTGGATGGGGGTGCCCCACAGGAAGCTCTGCACGGGGAAGCTCGGCACCCATCCCTGCGCCGCGCCGGTGAGCACGGGCGCCATGCGCACCGCGCCGAAGGCCAGGCTCAAGGTCAGGCCGACCACGCAGGCCCGGCTGCGCAGGAAGGCCGGCACGAGGCCGCTGCCGGCGCTGTCCGCCGCTATCTCAAGCGGGACGCGCGCCAGCGGGAACGCCAGCCGCTCGACCTCCACCCACTGCTTGCGAAGGAGGCCGGTCAGGAACAGCGTGGCCAGGTAGAACAGCAGTATGAAGGTCCCCCAGCTCGCAAGCGGCCGCGCCCACTTGCCCCAGGGCACACGCATCGCCGGCCCCTCGAAGAACCGCTTCACGGCGGGCGATTGCACGTCCTTGGTAACCACCAGGTCATCGGGCACTCCGGGCAGGACGTGGCTCTCGTAGTCCTTGTCCGGCCGGGCCGCGTAGTAGGTGGGCGAGGCCACCATGGGGAACAGGTAACGCATCAGCCCACTGGCCGGCACCGTGCTGGCCACGATCATCATGCACCAGACCAGCATCAGTTCCGAGGTGCGCAGGGCCCAGGCGCGCCAGACGAGCTTGATTCCCACGTTCACGACCAGCACGAGCACGACCAGGATGAACAGCGCGCCGGCGGGGAAGTGATTGCCGGTCAGGTAGGTGCCGCCGACCACGAGGTCGTTGTACGGGGTGAGCGCGGCGATCAGGACGACCGCCGCCAGCCCGATGATAATGGCGCGCAGCGACATACCCGCTCCCGAGAACCGGCGAGAAGCGAAGGCGGCGACATTATAGCCCCCCCAGCGCCCGTGTCAAAAACGCAGGGCGCTCCCGGCCGCGCCGCCCGCCGGGGCGGCGCACCGCGGTCAGGGGGGCGGCGCGACCCCGCCCTCGATGGCGATGCCCTTCTTCTCGACGAGCACGCCCTGGACGCGGTAGAGGTTCGCCAGCGCGATGGCCTGATCCACGCGGGCGCGGACCTCGTCCCGCTCCGCCGTGGCCAGCGACGCCTGGGCGTCCAGCACGTCGCGACTGTTGGAGCGGCCGAGCGTGAAGCTCTTCTCTTCCGCGTCCACCACCTGCTGGGCGAGTTCGCGCGACCGGCGGGCCTGAGAGATGCGTTCCTCCGCGGCGCGCAGCTCGGTCAGGGCGTCGGCCACGTCCCGCGTGACGACCTCTTCGAGGGCCTTGAGCCGAACGGCGGCGCGCGTGCGGTCGAGCCGCGCCGCCGAGTAGTTGGCCCGCCCGGTCCGGTTCGGTATGGGCACCTCGAAACGCATCCCGACCGACCAGGTGTCGAAATCGCCGTCCGACAGGACGTCGGTGCCGTCGGCGAAGTCGTCCCCCAGCCCGGCCAGCGCGTAGTTGCCGAAGACCTTCAGGGAGGGGAGCCTCTCGTTCTTCGCCAGGCGCGCCTGGAGCGCCGCCGTGTCGAGCGCGAGCAGGGCCTGGGCCTGGTCCGGGCGGTTCTGGAGCGCAACGGCGACGCTGTCGGCCAGCGTCTGAGCGAAGCTGAGGGCGGGCGGCGCGTCCGTGGGGGTGAGCGCGGGGGCCGGTTCGGCGGGAGCGATGACGCCCAGCAGGCGCAGCAACGCGTGCCGCAACTGCGCGACGCGGCTGCGTGCGTTCACCAGGGCCACCTCCTGGGAGGCGGCGCTCGAACGCGCCCGCACCACGTCGAGCGGCGCGCTGATTCCGACCTTGACCTGGGCCTCCGCCGTGCCCACCAGGCGCTCGGCGCGGACAAGCTGCTGCTCCCGAACGCGCAGGTCGGCCGTGCCGAAGTAAAGCTCCCAGTATGCCCTTTCGACCTCGAAGAGCGTTCGGATGACGGTGGCGCGCCACTCCTCGCGCGAGACGCGTGCGTTGTTCCGGGCGATCAAGATGGGGACCCGGTTGACGCCGGCGCCGAAGCCTCTCAGCAGCTCCTGCTCCACGGTCAGTCTCAGTTCCGGGGCGTAGGCGGGGTCCGGTTCGCCGGGCACGTCCAGGTCGCGCTCGTAGTCAGTTGACACGGCCACGGAGAGCGTGGTCCCGGTGACGGCGCGGTCGGTTATGCCGACGGAGAGTTCGCCGTCGGCGGTGGCCTCGTGCGTGACGGGCGCGCCGGCCACCGGTTCGTCGGTGCGGCCGCGGGTCAGTTCCGCGAACAACTCGGGGTCGAACTGGCCCTTCTCGGCCTCGACCCGCTCGCGGTCGGCCTCGCTGCCAAGGGCGTCCACCTTGATGTCCTTGTTGGACTCCAGCGCCATGCGGAGGGCCTCGCGCAGGGTCAGGCTCGTGGGCACGTCCTGCGGGATCTCAGCAGGCGCGGACGGCCGCCGCGTGCCCGGCGCAAGCTGCGGCGTCGTTCGCGCCTGCACGGAACGCGCGTGGCGAGGGCCCGGTTCCACGGCGTCGGGGAGCGCGCAGGACGCGCAGAGCAGACAGGCGACGAACGTGGCCGCCAACGATGGGGAGCCAGTCGAGATGCACGGTTTCACTGTCATTGGTCGGAGTCCTTCGGTGGGATCCTGTCCCGTGGAAGCGTGTTGAACAACCGGCACAAGCCGGGGAGGCCGCTCCAGCCGGCGCCCCGGACACACAGTAACCCACCGATGCTAATCGAGACGGCCGCGCTTGGCAACGTCCCGCGGGCAGATAGGCGCTGCCAGGGGCGAAAATGCGCAAGAAACGGTCGGAAAGCGCGGTTTTTCGGCGTATCCCTTGATAGCCTTGCTGGAAGGGCCTAGAATGGCTGCTTTGGGGTGCAACGGCACACCGGGGGTTTCCCTCAGTTGACCTGCAAAGGCGTGCAGCAAGATGTCCGATCCCACAAACCTGGCCGAAGGTGCACCGGCTGTGAGTGTGCCCGAAGACGTCCAGGGCTGGCTGGACGAGGCCCTGGAGGAGGGCGAGTGCGTCAGGGCATGCCTGCTGGGGGACATTCGCCCCGACGAGAGCTTCGGCGAGAGCTGGACGTTCCTGACGGACCGCCGGCTCTTCGTTCTCTCACCCAACGGCCGGCCTGACGAAGCCGACGTGACCTTCGAGATGCCGCTGGCCGAGATAGACGGCGGCCGCGTGCACGAGTACGTCGGCGCGAGCGCCCTGATCGTGACCGGCCGGGGCAAGGCGCACGAGGTCGCCAGGTTCTCGCTGAGTTCCCACCACGAGGCGAGCGACCTGTGCCACAGCCTCAAGCAGATGATCCAGGCGCGGGACGAGGGCAAGTCGCTGCACGACCTGGTCCTTATCCCTCCCCGTCGCATGGCCCACCGCTGTTCGCAGTGCGGGCGGGCGCTGCGGCGTTCGGGCGACGTCTGCCCCCATTGCATCGACCGGCGCCAGACGCTGGTGCGGCTCCTGTCCTACGTTTACCCCTACCGGTGGCACGCCCTGCTGGGCCTGGGGCTCACCTTCGGCATGACCGGCCTGCAACTGGCCCCGCCCTACCTGCAGAAGGTGCTGCTGGACGACGTGATCCTGGCCGACAACCTGCCCCTGCTCAAGGTGGTGGTGCTCATGCTGGCCGGCGTTTACGTGGGGCAGGCGGTGCTGTCCACGTTCCGTTCCTACGTGATGCAGTGGCTCGGCAACCGCGTGCTGTTCGACCTGCGCGTGCGCATGTTCAGCCACCTCCAGATGCTGCCCCTGTCGTACTACAACCGGCAGCAGACGGGCCAGATCATGTCGAGGGTCACGGGTGACCTGTCCCGGCTCCAGTTTTTCATCGCGGAGGGCGCCCAGGAGATACTGGTCAACCTGGTGACCGTGCTGCTGATCGCCGGCATACTGCTGCTCATGAAGCCGAGCCTCTTCCTGCTGGGCCTGGCCCCCGTGCCGATCATCCTGATCAGCACGTTCGTCTTCGGCCGGGCCGTGCACCTGCTCTACCACCGCATCTGGCGGCGGATGGCGAGCGTGAGCGCCATCCTGACGGACACGATCCCGGGCATCCGCGTCGTCAAGTCCTTCGCGCAGGAGAAGCGGGAATCGGCGCGGTTCTCGCGCACCAGCGAGGACCTGTTCGACCAGCAGCTGCGCGCCGCCAGACTCTCGTCCGGCTTCTTCCCCTTCCTGGGGCTCATGACGGGGCTCGGCTCCATACTCATCGTGAGCGCGGGCGGCTATATGGTGCTGACCGGCCAGACGCAGCCCGGAGTGCTCATCGCCTTCATGGGTTACATGTGGCGGTTCTACATGCCGGTGCAGAGCATCGGGCGCATCAATCACCGCCTCCAGCACTGCATGACCAGCGCCGAAAGGGTGTTCGAGATCCTGGACAGCGAAATCGAGCCCGTCGCGCACCGCAGCGGCCTGGTGCTCGAGCCGATGCGTGGCAAGGTGAAGCTGGAGAACGTCAAGTTCGGTTACGAGCCCGGCAAGTACGCGCTGGACGACGTCTCCCTCACCGTGGAGCCGGGCGAGATGATCGGCCTGGTCGGCCCGAGCGGGGCGGGCAAGAGCACGCTGGTGCACCTGATAGCCCGTTTCTACGAGGCCGAAGAGGGCCGGATACTCATCGACGGCCACAACATCGAGGACCTGGACCTGCGCTCGTACCGCGAGCAGATCGGCGTGGTCCTGCAGGACCCCTATCTTTTCCACGGGACCGTCTGGTCCAACATAGCCTATGCCAAGCTGGAGGCGAGCGCGGACGAGATCATCGCGGCCGCCCGCGCCGCCAACGCGCACGACTTCGTCGCGGCCCTCCCCGACGGCTACGACACCGTCATCGGCGAGCGCGGGCAGACGCTGTCCGGCGGCGAGCGGCAGCGCCTGAGCATCGCCCGCGCCGTGCTGCGCAACCCCCGCATCCTCATACTGGACGAGGCCACAGCCTCCGTGGACGCCGAAACCGAGCTGTCCATCCAGACGGCCCTCGAACGCCTGGTCGAGAACCGCACCACCTTCGCCATCGCCCACCGGCTCAGCACGCTGCGCAAGGCGAACCGGCTCGTGGTGCTGGAGCGCGGCAAGCTCGTCGAGATGGGCACCCACGAAGAACTCCTCGAGAGCGGCGGGCTCTACAGCCGGCTGGTACAGATACAATCGGACCTTTCCAAGATAAAAGCATGGTGACAGACGGTAAGGACAGCACGAGCGCCGAGCGCCCCCAGAACGCCCAGCCACCGGAGGAGGGATTGCCGGCCGACATGGTCGGCGTTGTCGAACCGGACAGGGTGCGCGTCTCGGAGGACGAGTTGCGCAGGCTCAACGTGACGGTGGACGGCCAGGAACATCAGGACGTCCGCGCCGTGCGGGCGTTTCCCCTCTCCGGGAAGGCGGATTACGTGAGCTTCCTCAACGAGCAGGGCAAGGAGGTGACGCTGCTGGCCCACCCGAGCAAGCTCGATAAGGAGAGCCGCCGTGTGCTCAACGCCGCGCTGGAGCGGATGTACTACGTCGCGCGGATCCTGCAGATATTCAGCATCCGCGAGACGATGGGCATCTCCCAGTGGGAAGTGATGACGGACCGCGGTTACGCGGCCTTCGAGGTGGTGAACAGGGAACGCATCCGCAGGTTGCCGGGCCGGCGCTACCTGCTGGCCGACGTCGACGGCAACCGGTTCGAGATTCGCGACGAGGCGCAAATGGACGAGCGCAGCCGGTCGCTGCTGGCCAGCGAGACCTGAAGCGCACGTCCGTGTCCCGCCTTTGGACCCTTACAGGCCCCCACAGAACTGACCACTTGAATACGGTGACAACATGGCAGACGAGACCGCTCCGACAGCAAGATACGATTTGAGGCGCAAGGCGCGGGGGAGCGAAGTCCCCGATCCCCCGGTCGGTTGGCGGCGCAAGGTGCTCATTCCGGCCTTCGTGCTGCTGGTCGCGACGGCAATTGCCGTTGCGGCGCGGCTCCACTACGTCGCCACCCACGTGAAGACCGTCCGGGCCGCCGTGCACGCGGCCGTGCACAGCCTCTCCCCCGACGTGGACGCGCGCCTGATGGAGCTTTACGTCCGGCCCGGCGACAAGGTCACCGCCGGACAGGAGCTGGCCCGGCTGGACGGCACGGAGCTTCAGGCGATGCTCAACGCAGCCGAGGCCGGCTACAGGGTGCTTCAGAGCGCCTACGCGCAGGCGCAGGCCACGCTGGAGCTGACCGGCAAGCAGGTTGAGGCGGACCTCGACCTGGCTGCTGCCAACGTCGATGCCGCCGCCGCCAGGCTGGCCAGTGCCCAGGCTGCGCTCGAGGTGCGAAAGGGACGCCTCCCGGAGGAGATAAACCAGGCCAGGGCACTCTGCAACGAGTCCGAGGCCCGGCTCGCGCTCCTGCGCGGTGGCCCGCGCGCCGAGACAATCCAAGCGGCCAGGGCCCGGCTCGAAGCCGCCAAGGCGCTGGAGGCGCTCTACGAACTCGAGGTCAGCCAGTCGCAGCAACTCGTGGGCGAGGGCATTGATTCCCGGTACATCCTCGAGGCGAAGAAGACGCAACTCATCATTGAGAAGCAGCGCGTCGAGGAGGCGCGGCTCGAGCTGAAGCGGCTCGAGGACGGCGCCAGCGAGGACGAGATCGAGGCCGTCACCCAGGCGCTGGCCGCGGACCGGGCCGCGCTGGCCCTGGCAGAGGTGTCCGTCAAGGAACTCGACACGCTGGCGGCCGACGTGCAGATCCGCCAGGCCGAGCTGCTGCAGGCCAGAGCCGAGCGCGCCCACGCGGAGGCCCGGCGCGTCGAGATCGTGCTGGCCGACGAAAAGGTGAAGGCCGCTGCGGCCGAGTTGCAGCGTGCGGAGGCCCAGGTCGAGGCGCGGCGGGCCGCGCTGTCCGGCACGTCCATCCGGAGCCCCCTCGCAGGAACGGTGATTCGCACGTTCGGCCAGGAGGGAGAGCTGTACCGCAAAGGCGTGCCCTGCATCCTCGTGACCGACGACAGCCGCGGGCGCTGGGTGGAGGGCTACGTCCGGGAGCGCCACGCCCTCAAGCTGCGGGTCGGGCAGGAGGCGCGCGTCGAGTTCATCGTCGGTTCCGGCGAGAAGGTCAACGCCACGGTGGAGGCCGTGGGCCTCCACACCGCGTCCCTGGACCGCTCCGACGCGGACGGGTCCGCCAGCGCCGGCGGCGCGCCGGCCGCCGAGCATGTGTGGGTCAAGCTGCTCCCCGACAAGTGGGACGACAGCCTGTTGCCGGGCAACTCCGCCCGTGCCGTCATCCGCGTGCCCTGACCCGCGGCACAACTTGAAAGCCCGGCCACTTGCGCGCTTGAAATCGCCCTCCCCGCTGTGGGTAAATGTGTCCGGTATCCAGCGCTCTGCACAGAGCCGGTATCCCCGGCAGGGAGCGGAAGTATGAACGCCGAAACACCGCCCGCCGCGGACCTCAATCCGCCCGGCAGCGTGGCGCAGGTGGGCGTCCTCTGCCTCGCGTTCGTGGTGCTGGCCGACCTGCTCTTCTACAAGCAGACGCTCGGCTGGGCGACCGGCCTCTACGGCCTGCTGCTGGCGGGCGTGGTCATGGCGCGGGAGCGTTACGTCCCGCGCGGCGCGCCCGGCGTCCTGATCGTTCTGGGCACGGCCTCGCTCTGCCTCTGGTGCGTCGAGCAGCCGGGCGCCTGGACGGTCGGTCTGGGGCTGCTCGGGCTCATCTCCGTCGCGCTCGTCGCGCGGCAGGGCTGGACCGGCAACGCGCTCGTCTGGGCCGGGCGCTGGGCGTCGTTCCTTCTCATCGGCTGGTGCACGCTTTTCTGGGACGCTCTGGCTGCCCCGTCCGCGCAGGCGGGCAAGGCGTCGCGCGCCACACCCGTCCGGCGCGCGCTGGCCAACTGGCTCCTGCCCGTCCTGCTCACGCTCGCTTTTCTAGGGCTGTTTTCCATCGCGAATCCCGTCATCTCGAAATGGGTGAGCGACGCCTGGGGCGGCCTGGGTGACTTCCTGGACGACCTGGTCTCCGGCGGCAGGATACTGATCTGGCTGCTGGTGGCCGTCTGGGCCTGGGCCCTGCTGCGGCACCGCTCGGCGCTCGCCGATTCGCTGGCCGGCTCGCTGTCGGCCCCGCAGGGGGCCCCGGCCGGGCTCCTGTCGCCGGGCATCGTCACCCGGTGCCTGGTGCTCTTCAACGCGCTGTTCGCCGTGCAGACGGCGCTCGACGTGACGTATCTCTGGGGCGGCAGGGCGCTTCCGGCGGGCATGACGCACACCGAGTACGCCCATCGCGGCGCGTATCCGCTGGTGGCCACGGCGCTGCTGGCGGCGCTGTTCGTGCTGGCCGCCTTCCGGGCCGGCTCGCGGAGCCGCCAGATGCGCTGGCCCCGCTGCCTGGTCTATGCATGGCTGGCCCAGAACGTGTTCCTCATGGTCTCGGCGGCCTGGCGGCTGCGCCTCTACGTCGAGGCGTACTCCCTGACCCGGCTCCGGCTCGCCGCCGCCGTATGGATGTGCCTGGTCGCGTGCGGGCTGCTCTGGATACTGGCGCGGATACTGACCCGCCGCTCGAACCTGTGGCTCATCAACGTGAACCTGGTCACCGCGCTCGGCGTGCTCTACGCCTGCTCGTTCGGGGACTGGGACGCGCACATCGCCGCGTTCAACGTCCGCCACTGCGCGGAGGTCCGGGGCGTCGGGCCGTCGCTCGACGTGGGCTACCTGGAGCACCTCGGCCCGGAGGCGCTGCCGGCGCTGATTGAGGCGTCGCGTCGAATCGACGATGAGGCAACCGCCCAGGACGTCGCGGAGGCCGTCGCGCGACTCAAGGACAGGCTCCACCACCAGCTCCGCGAGTGGCGCGGCTGGACCCTCCGCCGGCGCCGCCTGGCGGCCGTGGCGGACGGCGCCCAGCCCACGTATAATCGGCCCTGACCGTCCGGACCCTCCAGGCAGGAGCCGACCGTGTCCGACCCCACGGAGTGCGACTACGCCCCGCCCGGGGAGTACATGAAGGACCACAGCTTCGTCCACCACGACGGCTGGTGGCACCTGTTCAACATCAGCGGCACCGCCGGCTACTACCACGGCTACAACGGCAACGAGGAAACCGTCGCCTGGAGCGTCAGCCGGGACCTGGTCGAGTGGGAGTTCCGCGGCCACGTCCTGCACGCCTCCCAGTGGCCGGGCTACTTCGACCAGCACGAGGTCTGGGCCCCCTTCTGCATGGAGGGCGCCGACGGGTTCTACATGTTCTACACCGGCATCGTCCACCCGACCCGGCCCATGGAATACCGGAAGCTCGGCCACGACCACCCGTGGGTCCACGCCGGGCACCGCGAGACCCAGGGCGTGGCGCGCTCGACGGACCTGACCGATTGGGTGAAGGTCTCGGACCGGGAAAAGGGCCTCGGCATCCCCGGGCGCGACAGCCACGTCGTCCGGGACGATGAGGGCGGCCGCTGGCTGCTCTACAGCACTATCGGCACGCACCAGGCGCACGTCTCGGAATCGCAGGACCTGGCAGACTGGCGGCCCATCGGCGTCTGCGCCGAGTTCCCTCCCCTGTCGGCGGACGACCCCCGGCTGCCGGAGACGACGCGCGGCCTGGGCGCCCACCTGAACGTGGCCGAGAGCCTGACGGTCATGCGGCACCCGCTGTCCGGCCGCTGGATCATGATCGGCAACTGGCAGTCCATCCTGTCCGACGACCCGTGCCGCTTCCGCCCGGAAGACGCCCGAGTGCACGACTTCCGCTTCGAGGGCGCGTGCGTGGACTGGGGCTTCGCCGGCGAGATGGTCCGTCACGACGGCCGCTGGTACCGCTCGGGCACCATCGGCAGGCGGGACTACTGGCGCCTCGGGTTCACCGAGGTGGAGTGGTTGCAGGACGGCGCGTTCAGGGTCGCCAGGCCGCGCGCGGCGTCGGCTTCCGCGAACGCGGAACCGGAGTAGCGCGGCGTGCGCTCTCGCAGAAAGGGACCGGTTATGTTCAGTCGCTGGATGCTGGCAGCAATGCTGGTGGCCGCCGCAACGGGCGTGATGCTCGGGCCGGCCTCGCTCGCCCTGGAACCGGCCGACCCCGACCTGATGCCGGAGGCCCGGAGGCTGCTCGACTACCTGGAGTCCCAGTACGGCAGGGAGATACTGACGGGCATATCGCGCTTCGGCGGCGGGCCGCCGGCCGTACTGCACAGGACTGGCCGCGAGCCGGCAGTCTCGGGCACGGACATCTACGGCTTCCACACCAAGTTCGGGGAGCAGTACCACTCCGTCGTCAGGGGTGTGGTCGCGGACTGCACGCGATGGTGGCACCAGAAGGGAGGCATCGTCACGCTTCATTACCATTGGGGCAAGCCTGGCGACGCGGACGGCTCGGCGTGGGTCGGCGGTGCGCGAGGTACGGGGCGGCTCGACCTGGCCAGGGCCGCCACGCCGGGAACCGAGGAGCACGACGTGTTCATCCAGGACCTGAGCGTCACCGCGGACTACCTTCAGCAACTGGCCGACGCGAAGGTGCCCGTCCTTTGGCGCCCGTTCCACGAGATTGACGGCGGGTGGTTCTGGTGGACGGACGCCAAGACGCCGGAGAACACGGCTGCCCTCTGGCGGGCCATGTTCGATTACCTGGTCAAGGAACGCGGGCTGCACAACCTGATCTGGGTTTACAACGCGGCCCACCGGGCCAATGCACTCGGGCGGGACGCCACGTTCGAGGAGAACGTCGCCCACCGCCGGCGCTTCTATCCCGGCGCCGCGTACGTCGACATCGCCAGCATAGACACCTACGCCAACCGGGACCTCGGCTGGGGCGCCCCCCAGGACGACGCCCGACGGCGCGCCCACGAGCTGATGGAGCAGGTCTCGCCCGGCAAGATCCTGGCCATCGCCGAGGACTCGGCCCTCGTCAACCCCGATGTCGCTCAGGAGGAAGGCCCGTCCTGGCTCTACTGCCTGGCCTGGTTCGCCGGCGACGCCGACTGGATGCGCCACGCCTACCGCCACGAGCACATGCTGACCCTGGACGAGCTTCCGCTGCTGGTCGAGCACAACGTGATGCCGAACGTTCGGATCGAGGGGCCCGCCGACGGCGCGGTGCTTGACGGGCCGAACGTGGAGCTTGAGGGCCGCGCGTCGGACCGCAACGGGAACCTCGAGGGCGTCACGATTCATGCGCTCAGCGGGCCGTGGCTGAACTGGTTCGAGCGCGGCGACGCCGCCGTGGCTGAGGCAATCCCGGAGGGAACGCGCCTGGGCGAGGCGCAAGTGGAGCCGGGCGGCAGATGGACCTTCACCTGGCGCGGCGCGCCGGCCGGCTACCACAACCTTGTCGCCTTCGCGCGCGACGCGGCGGGCGCCGTCGCCTGCTCGAACGGCGTGCGCGTCACCGTCGGGATCGGTAACCTCGCCCGCGGCAGGCTCGTGAGTGCGTCGTCCACCAGCGAACATGGCGGCGAACTGGACGACGCCGTTGACGGCGACCCGAACACCATGTGGTGGAGCGACAAGGCACAGCCGGACCCCCAGTGGCTGGCGGTTGACCTCGGCTCGGCCCGGACGGTGGGCGGCGTCTCCGTTACCTGGTGGAAGGCCTACGCCCGGGCGTACACCGTGCAGGTCTCAAGCGACGGCAGCCAGTGGCGAGAGGTCGCGGGCATCGAGAACAGGAGGAACCATCCCGGCGACTCGGACCTGATCCGGTTCGAGCCCGTGCAGGCGCGCCACGTTCGCCTGCACTGCACCGGGCGGGCAGTGGACTGGCAGGCGTACACAGTGTTCGAACTCGGCATCTACGAGGCGATCCCCGAGTAGCACAGGAGCGGGAAGGGCCGCAAGGCGGGAAGAAAGCGCAAGGCGTTGCCCTCTTGTTCTTAGGCGGGGGCGAGCAGCCGGCGTATGAGCGGCACTGACTGATGGAACTCCCCCGAAGAGGGGCGCGTCCGTGTTCGCAGCGCCAGGCCACTCAGGGGTAAACGACCTCGTAGTAGAGCGCCTTATCGCGCCCGGTGTCGATGTCGATGACGCCGCCGGGGGCGGGGGGCGGCTGCAGCTTCACAAGTTCGCGCTCGGCCGCGCGGGCGAGCGACTCCTGGTCGGGGTAGCGCGAGGCGAGCTGCGCGAACTGCTCCCGCGCCTGCCCCTCCTCGCCCTTGGTCAGGTAGCACTGGCCGAGGCGGTAGTGGGCCTCGGCATCCTCGACGATCCGCCGGTAGACCTCGATGGCGCGGTCCAGGTCGCCGGCGACCTCCTCGGCATAGACGCCCGCCTCGAGCGGAACGGATACGTCGTCCCCGCGCGCCGCGGCGCCGAGTGCCGCCAGCGCCGTAACGGCCGCCACGATAAGATGTGCCCTGCGCATCGCCCCGTCCTCCGCGAACATGGTATCGGTTTCCGCCGGTCTATCAAGGCGGAGCATAGCGGGCGAATGTCAGGATTCTGTCACGGAACGGACATCTGTCCGCAATCTCGGACAGACTGGCTGGCGGGGTCGTGCGACGGCGGGGGTGAGCGGAGCGCCACAATCTATATGATGGGGGATACATTGGGGCCTCATAACGTGCCGCCGGCGACGTGCGGGGCGTCCGATCAGGAGGACGCGGATTCCGCTTCCGCGGGACACGTGTCAGGGGAGGCCTGGCCGTCTGACAGGGGGGGTGACGGGGCGGCCGGTGCGTGTTGGCAAGAAAAAAGCGCAAGGCGTTGCCGGGCCGGAGTCGAGTCGGGCGGCACGCGGCATCCCCGTCGGGCGGGTCAGGTCGTCACTGCGTCAACCCGTTCTTCGTAGAGGGGGTCGCCCGGCGTGCAGCGGGGGCCGCAGTTGCAGACGTAGCGCCCGGGGCTTTGCCCGATCCGCGAGCCGAGTGCCCGCCACATCTCTTGGGTCTCCAGGCAGAGCGCGATCAGGGTCCTGGGGCTGATTCTCTGTATCTCGTCGACGAGGAAGCTGAGCATGGCATGACGCGCCTCGTGCGGGATGGGTCGGCCGCCGCCGCTGGTGTAGCCCCGCTCGCGCAGGAAGGGCGCCGCGGCCCGCATGGCGGCCACGTAATCCGCGTCCAGCACGTCGAAATCCAGGCACTTCTCCGCCGACTCCACATCCATCCAGCCCAACGGGCAGAGGCTGACCACGTCCGGCCGCGTGCGCGCGAACATCTCTTCCAGAAGCCGCCGGTTCTCCTCCCGCCAGTTCCGGACGGGGATGATAGGGGAGAGCCTGAACCGGACCATGTAGCCCGCCTCTTGCGCCCTGTGCGCCGCATCAAGGCGTTCGATCATGCCGTCCGTGCCTTCCTCAAAGTGCTCGACCTGGGACGGTCCGGCCACGCTCCACTGAAGGATGGTCCGGCCGCCGTGGTCGTAGTTCAGCAGGTAATCCGTCTCGGCGCTCTTGCCGACGTATATCTCCAGGTAGCGGTCCCTCTCCCGCGCGAAGCGCTCGACAAGGATACGGGAAGCGTCGTATTCCGGCTCGAAGCAGGGGATGTCCGTGATGTTGTCCCACTTGTAGAGGCGTTGACGGGGCACGCGCCGGAACAGGCCGTCCAGGTGGTCGCAGAACTCCTCCATGTTGACCAGGATCCGAATGACTGCGTGGGCGTTGCAATAGGAGCAGTGGAACGGGCAGCCGTAGATGCTGTGGAGCTCGTAGGCGCTCTGGCAGACGATGCCCTTGTGCGCGCGCCGCCACTCCGGGTCGCCGTCCGGGCGCCGCCAGAAGGTGTGCAGACCGTAGAGGTCATGGTCGGCCATGTGGGGATAGCGCTCGCGCAACCGTTCCTCTTGCGGCCCGGCTAGGAACTTGGCGGTCGTGAAGACGACGTCGGGGTCGTGGTTCTCCGCGTGCTCGCCCCAATTGCCCCGCGGCCTCCAGCGGCCGGAAGCCGCCACCTCGTCCAGACCCGCCGTGCTCACCCACTCCACGGATCCCGGCTCCATGGCGGCGATCATCCTCTCCGTGCGGTGCAGCGCCTCCGGGATGGCGCGGATGTCCTCGGTTGCATAGACCCGTTCAGGTGCCAGTTTCAGCATCCCTACCGACTCCCCCCGTTGTGTCCGCGCGGCCTGGCGGAAAAAAGGCGCAAGGCGTTGCCGGGCAATGCCTTGCGCTTTGGTTTTTAGTGGCGGGGGCGAGGAGATTCGAACTCCCAACCCTCGGATCGACAGTCCGATACTCTAGCCACTTGAGCTACGCCCCCACCTTTGGGCCAGATGAACAGCCTACACTCCCGCCGTCCCCGTGTCAAGCAAATGGCGCGTGGCGCCCGCCGACGCCCTTCCGGTTGCCTCACGGCGGCCTTTCGGCTAACCTTACGGGCCCGGTGACATGCAGGAGAAACACGAAGTGAACCCTGACCTGAAAGACATGTTGGTGATATCGAGCGCCGCCGGCAGCGACCCCCGGCTGGTCCAGGGCGGCGGCGGCAACACGAGCGTCAAGACCGCCGACGGCGCGCAGATGTACGTCAAGGCCAGCGGCACCAGCCTGGGCCAGATGCGCGAGGGGCGCGGCTACCGGCTGGTGGACGTCCCCCGCTGCATCGCCATCGTCGAGGATGAGGCGCTCGCCGAGATGCCGCCCGACGCGCGCGAGGCCGCCGTGCTGGTCCGCCTGATGGACTGCTGCCTGGACAACCTTGAGGGGCGCCCGTCGGTCGAGACGAGCCTGCACGCCATGCTCGGCCGCTGCATCGTGCACACGCACCCGTCGGTGGTCAACGGGCTGCTCTGCGCCGAGGAGGGGCAGGCGGCCCTGGCGGAGCTCTTCGGCGACACGTCGCCCCCCTACCTGTACATCCCCTTCCTCGGGGCCGGGTACGTGCTGGCCGTGCAGATGAGGGACGAGCTGCGCGCCTACGAGCAGGAGCACGGGCGGCTGCCGGAGGTGATATTCCTGGAGAACCACGGGCTCTTCGTTACGGCCGACGACGCCGACCGGGCGCTGGAGATGACGCGTTCGATCTTCGCGGCCATCCAGGCGGCTGCCGAGGGCGCGGCGGAGGCGGCGCGGCTGCCGGCGTTCGCGGCGCCCGAGCCGGAGGCCGAGTGCGCGCTGGTGGGCGAGGTAGCGGCCGCCGCACGGCGCTTCTACGCCGGGCTGTTCGGGCGGCCCGTGCTGCTGCGGTTCAGCAACGACGGTATCGTGACGGACTTCCTGCGCCTGCCCCAGGCGAGGGACCTGGCCGCGGTCAATCCCCTCTCGCCCGACCAGGTGGTCTACTGCAAGGACAGCCCGGTCTGGGTGGAGCGCCCCGACGATCCCGCGCGGGCCGGGGAGGCGGCGACGGCGGCACTCGCACGGGTTGAGAACGGCGAGGACACACCGCTCTGCCTGCTGGTCGAGGGGCTCGGGCTGTTCTGCGTTGCGCCGACGCCGAAGCTGCTGGAGGCGAACGTCGCCATGATGCGCGCCGCGCTGGAGACGCTGTCCATCGCCGCGCACTTCGGCGGCGCGCGGGGCCTGGCCGACGGAGCCGTGAAGTGGCTGCGCGAGTGGGAGGTGGAGCGGTTCCGCAGCCAGCTCGTCGCGGGCGGCGAGGCCGGGGACGACCTGACCGGCAAGGTGGCCCTGGTGACGGGCGCTGGCAGCGGCCTCGGGCGCGGCATCTCGCTCTGCCTGGCGCGCAAGGGCGTTCACGTCCTGCTGGCCGACATTGACCTGGACGCCGCGGGCGAGACGGCCCGCCTGATAGAGGAAGGGGGCGGAGACGGGCTCGGCCTGCCGCTCGGGGCCGATGTCACATCGGAGGAGGCGGTCGCGGGCCTGCTCGACCGGGCCGTCCGGGCGCTGGGCGGGGTGGACGTGCTGGTGAACTGCGCGGGCATCGCGCCGGCACACGCGCTGGTTGACTTTCCGCTGGCGGCCTGGCAAAGGACGCTGGAGATCAACCTGACGGGCTACTTCCTGGCCGGGCGCGAGGCGGCGCGCTGCATGATCCGCCAGGGGACGGGCGGGGCGATCATCAACATCTCCTCCAAGAGCGGCCTGGAGGCGTCGAAGAACAACAGCGCCTACAACGCCACCAAGGCCGGCCAGGTCCACCTGGCGCGCGGCTGGGCGCTGGAGCTGGCCGAGCACGGCATCCGGGTCAACACCGTCTGCCCGGGGAACGTCTTCGCCGGCTCGAAGATCTGGAACGAGCAGTACATCCGCGCCGTCGCCGAGAAGCGCGGCATCCGGCCCGAGGAGGTCATCCCGTACTACGTCAACCTGACGGCGCTGAAGCAGGAGATCACCGCCGACGACGTCGGGGAAGCGGTGGCCTTCCTCGCCAGCGGCCGGTCCGCCAGGGTCACGGGCCAGGCGCTGGTGGTGGACGGGGGCCAGGTGTTCGTGCGCTGAACGGCGCCGCGCATTGACAACAAGACCGACCATAAAGTATAACCCCGGTGCGGGTTCGAGCCGTTTCGGCCTCCCGCCTTCGCCCTTCAAGACAAGGGGAGGAGACTCGCCCGATGACCACTCAGGACGTGCTTCAGACCATCAGGGAGCAGGACGTTCAGGTCGTTGACCTGCGGTTCATGGACTTCCCGGGCCAATGGCAGCACCTGAGCATACCGGCGCAGCGGCTCACCGAGAAGAGCTTCGAGGAGGGGTTCGGGATAGACGCCTCCAGCGTGCGCGGCTGGCGGGCCATCGAGGAGAGCGACATGCTCGTGCGGCCCGACCCGGACTCGCTCGTGCTGGACCCCTTCTCGGACGTGCCCACCCTGATACTCAACTGCACGGTGGCGGACCCGATCACGAAACGTAACTACGACCGCGACCCCCGCTACGCGGCCATCAAGGCCGAGCAGTACCTGAGGACGTCCGGCATCGGGGACGTGGCCTACTTCGGCCCGGAGCCCGAGTTCTTCATCTTCGACGACGTGCGCTACGACACGACGGCCAACGAGTGCTACTACTTCGTGGACTCCGTCGAGGGAAGCTGGAACACGGGGCGGGACGAGGGCCCCAACCTGGGCTACAAGATACGGACCAAGGGCGGCTACTTCCCCGTGCCGCCGACCGACTCGATGCACGAGCTGCGCAACACCATGATGCTCACCATGCTACAGTGCGGCATGGAAGCGGAGTGCCACCACCACGAGGTGGCGACGGGCGGGCAGGCCGAGATAGACCTCAAGTACGGCCCGCTGCTGCGCACCGCTGACCACCTGCTGCTGTTCAAGTACATCGTCAAGAACGTCGCGCGCCGCGCCGGCAAGACGGCCACCTTCATGCCGAAGCCCCTGTTCGGCGACAACGGCAGCGGGATGCACATCCACTTCTCGCTCTGGAAGGGCGGCGAGCCGCTCTTCGCCGGGGACGGCTACGCGGGCCTGAGCGAACTGGGCCTGCACGCCGTCGGCGGCGTCCTGGCGCACGCGCCGGCCCTGGTGGCGATAACCAGCCCCACGACGAACTCCTACCGGCGGCTGGTGCCCGGGTACGAGGCGCCGGTGAACCTGGCCTATAGCTGTCACAACCGGAGCGCGGGCGTGCGCATCCCCATGCTCTCGGCGGCGCCGGAGGCCAAGCGGCTCGAGTTCCGCTGCCCCGACCCGAGCTGCAACCCGTATTTCGCCTTCTCGGCCATCCTGATGGCCGCGATAGACGGGATCAAGAACGGGACCGACCCGGGCAAGCCGCTCGACAAGAACATCTACGAACTCCCGCCGCAGGAACTGGCGCAGATACCGCGCACCCCGGCGTCGCTGCCCGAGGCGCTGGACGAGCTGGAGGCGGACCACGAGTTCCTGCTCAACGGGGACGTGTTCACGCAGGACGTGATCCGCGCCTGGATCGATTGGAAGCGCGCCAACGAGGTGGAGCCGGTCAACCTGCGGCCCCACCCGCACGAGTTCGCTCTGTACTTCGACGTATAGCGGCCCGTTGAAGAAAGAGGATTCGCCGAGTGCCTGTGCGAGGGGCCGTGTCGGTGTAGCACAGGCGCCCTCGCCTGTGGCGTTCTCAGCCGGGGGCGGCTGAGCTACATTCTTCAGCGGGCTGTTAGGGAGCGGACGCACCTCCCCCTTGCCGCCGCCCGCGCCGGCGGTATCATATACGTGCTGGCACTGCCTGAGAGGCCCGTCATGGAACCTGTCCTGCAAGTAGCGCTCGACTTCGTCAATCTCGACCGCGCCCTGAAGGCGGCCCGCGAGGCCGCCGAGGGCGGCGCGGACTGGCTGGAAGCGGGCACGCCCCTCATCAAGAGCGAGGGGCTGGAGGCCGTCCGCGCCCTGCGCCGCGAGTTCCCCTCCGCCATCATTGTGGCCGACATGAAGATCATGGACGCCGGCCGCGTCGAGACCGAGTGCGCCGCCAAGGCCGGCGCGAACGTCGTCCACGTGCTCGGCGGCGCGTCCGACGCCACCATCGAGGAGTGCATCGAGGCGGCGCGCCGATACGACGCGCAGGTCACCGTGGACCTTCTCGGGCTCGGCAGCGCGGAAAGCATGGTCGAGCGTGCCGGGCAGGTCGAGCGCATGGGCGCGGCCGCCATCTGCATACACACGCCCATCGACCTCCAGATGCGCGGGGAGCTGCCCTTCGCGGACCTGAAGGCCGTCGCGTCCCAGGTGAGCATCCCCGTCGCCGTCGCCGGCGGCATCAACTCCGAGACGGCGGCCGACGCCATCGAGGGCGGCGCGAGCATCGTCATCGTCGGCGGCGCCATCACCAAGTCGCCGGACGCGAAGGCCGCCGCCGAGGCCATCAAGAAGGCCATCACCACCGGCGAGCGGATCGAAACCGACCTGTTCAAGCGCAGCGACGAGTCCGGCATCGCGGAGGTGCTGATGAAGACCTCGGCGGCGGACGTGACCGAGGCGCTCCACAACGCCGGCGCGCTGGCGGGCGTCACGCCCATCGTGTCCGGCGCGAAGATGGTCGGTCGCGCGCTGACCGTCTGGACCTACCCGGGCGACTGGGCCAAGCCCGTCGAGGCCATCGACGTCGCCGACGAGGGACAGGTGCTGGTGATAGACGCGGGCGGGCTGCCGCCGGCCGTCTGGGGCGAGAAGGCCACCATGAGCTGCCTGCAGCGGAAGCTGGCCGGCGTCGTCCTCAACGGCGCCATACGCGACGTCTCGGACATCCGCCGGATGCAGTTCCCCGCGTTCGCCACGCTGATCACGCCGGTCGCGGGCGAGCCGAAGGGACAGGGCATGATCGGCGTGCCGCTGCGGTTCGGCGGCCAGTACATCCGCACCGGCGACTGGATCATCGGCGACGACGACGGCGTCGTGGTCATCCCGCAGGAGAGGATCGTTGACGTGGCCAACCGCGCCCAGCACGTCGTCGAGCGGGAGGAGCGCGAGATGGCCGAGATAGACCGCGGCAGCACGCTGGGCAAGGTCTCGGAACTGATGCGCTGGGAACAGCTTCGCAGGGAGTCCCATGGCGGCAAAGAAGAAGACAAGTGACATCCTGGGCATCCTGAAGGCCCGGCTGGACGGCATCGGCCTGCTGCTGGACGGGATGGACGAGGCGGCAGCGGAGCGGCTCGTGCAGATGATACTGCGCGCGGGGAGCGTCTTCATCACGGGCAAGGGCCGGTCCGGCTTCGTGGCCGAGTGCTTCGCCATGCGCCTCATGCAGATGGGCTTCCCCGTCCACGTGCCGGGCGAGGCGACCTGCCCGCGCATCCGCAGGGGGGACCTGATGATCACCGTCTCCTGCTCGGGCACGACGATGACCACGGTCCAGATGGCGCACATCTCCCGCGAGGCCGGCGCGGGCGTGGTGGCCGTGACGGCGGACCCCGACTCCCCGCTGGCCGAGGGCGCCGACCTCGTCATCCTGGTGCCCGTCACCGGCAAGGACGTCAAGAAGCGCTACCGTTACGTCCTCGGGCCCTACAACAACACGCTCTTCGAGCAGGCGCTGCTGCTCTACTTCGACGCGATGGTCTATTCCATACTGGAGCGCGAGGGCATCCCCAAGCGGACGCTCGCCCAGCGGCACACAAACCTAGAATGACGGCCTTCACCACAACGAACACGACGAGCACGACGTAACACAGACGAGGCAGCAGGGCGTGAGCACGAGTTTTGCCATCGTGGGCGCGGGGAAGGTGGGGACGGCGCTGGCGAGGCTGCTGGGCCGGGCCGGCTATGAGTTCGTGGGCGCCGCCAGCCGCACCATCGAGTCCGCCCAAAGGGCCTGCGAGTTCGCCGGCTGCGGCGAGGCCACGACCCGCGCGGCGGACGTGACGCTGCGCTCCGCGCTGGTTTTCCTCACCGTTCCCGACGACGCCATCGCGGCTGTGTCCGACGCGCTGGCGGCGGAAGGCGCCTTCCGGCCCGGCTCGGTCGTCGCGCATTGCGGCGGCGCCCTGCCGTCCACCGTCCTGGAGGGCGCGCGCGGCTGCGGCGCGCACGTCGGCAGCCTGCACCCGATGCAGAGCTTCGCCACGCCCGAGCAGGCCGTCCGCATCCTGCCCGGTTCGTGCTGCTGCGTCGAGGGCGACCCGGACGCCGTGCCCGTCCTGGAGGCGGCTGCGCGCGCGCTGGGCGGGCACGTGCTGACCATCGCCACCGAGGACAAGGCGCTCTACCACGCGGCGGGCTGCGTCGCGTCGGGTTACACGGTCGCGCTTCAGAACGCCGCCCTGAAGCTGAACGCCGCCGCGGGCATCGGCCGGGAGGACGCGCTGAAGATCATGCTCCCGCTCCTGCGCGGGACGCTGGAGAACGTCGAGCGGGTCGGCATCCCGCAGTGCCTGACCGGCCCCATCGCGCGCGGGGACGTCGAGACCGTGCGGCGCCACGTCGAGGCCATCCGGGCGGAGGTCCCCGAGCTGCTGCCGCTCTACAAGGTGATGGGGCGGGAAGCCGTCGAGGTCGCCCTGGCCAAGGGGACGCTCTCGGACCAGGCGGCGGAGCGGTTGCGCGCGCTGCTAAAGTGAACGGCCGGCTGGCGCGGGCGCGCCAACCGGCCTCCGCCACTGTCAACTACTAACTATCAATTGCTGTGCGTCTGCTTCACCTGATCTCGATGGACTTCGCTTTCGCCGCCTCGCTCTTGGGCATGGTCAGCTTCAGCACGCCGTCCTTGTAAGTGGCCTCGATCTTCTCGGCGTCCACGTACTCGGGCAGGCGGATGCGGCGCTCGAACTGGCCGTAGCGGCGTTCGACCCGGTGGAAGCCGGTCTCATCGGAGACCTGCTCATCCCTTTTCTCGCCCTTCAGGGTGAGCACGCCGTCATCGACCGTCACGTCCAGATCCTCCCTCTCCCTGCCGGGGATCTCGGCGGTCAGCGTCACGCTGTTCTCGTCCTCGGTCACGTCAATGGCCG
>Ga0180431_10000369_pt1 | contig 64786 bp, 48 predicted proteins | sample SS_ome_11_FD_132459 | JGI IMG/M metagenome (GOLD analysis project Ga0180431, IMG submission 132459) | Hypersaline lake sediment archaeal communities from the Salton Sea, California, USA - SS_1_MS_1 metaG | ecosystem: Environmental > Aquatic > Non-marine Saline and Alkaline > Hypersaline >... | reverse complement strand
TTTCGCGAGAGCAACCCATTGTCTACCAACCGATGATACCTTCGAGGGTCAATCACGTCGCTATCCCTTTGGTAGCATAGAGATGAACGTTCGTGCTCACAGTTTCAGAGATGCACCCAAGTGGTAAGGTACAAAAAGAACATTACGCGTATGAAAAACTCGGTTCGTGTGCGCTGTTAGCAGCCATCGAGCCGCTGACCGGACGCCGAATTGCTCAAGTATACAAACAGCGCACCAAGAAGGAATTCGCGCTATTTTGTCAGGAAGTGGCAGCTGCCTTTCCAGAAGCGGTAGAAATCCGTTTGATCCTGGACAATCTCAATACACACGATGAAAGCGCCTTCTATGAGAATCTGCCAGCCGACGAAGCGCGTGCGTTAGCCGAGCGGTTCGAGTTCCATTTCACGCCTAAGTCTGCCAGCTGGCTCAATATGATCGAGATCGAGTTTTCAGCTCTATCGCGGCAGTGTCTAAATCGACGCATTCCGACCATTGAAGATCTCACCAGAGAAATTCTGACGCTAGTTGCCGAACGCGATGCGAAACGGATCAAGATCAACTGGCAATTCTCAATCCAGTCAGCGCGCAAGAAGCTGAACCGGCATTATGTTGATGTTAACGTAGCAAACGAAAAGTTTAGGAAGACTTAGATTCCGGTGTATTCAGCGCTGGAACATGCCCCTTCTTGATTTCAAGCATGCTAGTGCAACAGCTGAGCACATCGACCAATCTGTCGTTTTTCAACCCTTGTCGGGCTAGTTCTTCCAGTTGTGTCAATCGCGCATGCACATTGCTCACTGTGTTAATGTCAGGAACTTGGTCAGAGTCTGCGTCAATCTGGACTTCATGCCCAGATCGAGGCCGCTTTCCAGCCAGAGTCCTATGCGAGGAAGCTCTACGCAGTTCTGCAACAAAAGCCTTGGCATCAGGATACCTTTCATCGGGAGACTTCGATAGCATCTTGATCAGCGCAGTAGCTGTAGACTCAGACAGATCCGGACGCAGAGAACGCGGTGGTGGTACTGGCTTATGTTCGTGCGCATAGAGTGTGGCTGGAGTATTGCCGGGAAAGGGGACTCGCCCAGTAAGCATGTGATAGGCTATGATGCCCAGGGCATACCGGTCAGCGGCTGGACCGACCTCATCCACTCGCTCCGGGTCCGCCTGCTCGGGCGCCATGTACTCAGGCGATCCCAACAGCGTGCCCCGAGAAGTGAACACACTGCTCTCTTCCGCAGCCTTCACCAAACCGAAGTCCATCAGTGTGACCCGCACACCGCGCGCGGTCTCCTCAACCATCACGTTGCTGGGCTTGACATCACGGTGAATCATCCCTTGGCCATGGGCGTAATCCAGCGCCTCGGCGATCTGCTCCAGGATAGGAACGGCTTGCTCAAGTAGAAGCACCCCTTTGGCTTCCAGCAATCCTCGGAGTGTAAGGCCGGCCAAATACTCCATCGCAATATAAAACAGGTTCTCGGCCTCGGCCAGCTCGAAGACAGTAACGATGTTGGCATGGCGCAATCTGCCAGTGGAGCATGCCTCTCGGCGGAAGCGGGCCAAAAAGCTGGGATCCTCAGTCCAGGAAGGGCGCAACACCTTGAGCGCGACGATCCTGTCCAGGTCGGTGTCGCGCGCCCTGTAAACCACGGCGAAGCCACCCCTGCCGATCTCATCAATGACCTCGTACTTGCCGATGCGCTTACGTTCCGTCATGGTTCCGCCCCATAGCATTGCGCGGCGGGGTCTATCTCCTCCCAGCCGCAGGTGTCCACGTAGACCTTGCCCTGATAGGCGACGCCGTCGCTGCCCGCTCTGAAGCGCACACCCAGATACCTGATCCTGCCCGGGTCGAATCCCGCGTCCTTGTAGCCACCCACAGGCACCAGCGTGCTGGGGCGCAGCCCGACCTCGAACCATTGGTTGCGCACCACCTCCACCGGCGTGCCGTACTCGCTCTTGCCGTTCTCGTCTTTGACCAAGAGCTGCACCAGGTTGGGCGCGGCCAGATCGCCCAGCCCGCAGGTCGGCACGTACACCCAGCAACTGACCGGCTTGCACGCCAGGTCCACCGGCACGCTGACGCCCGCCGGCGGTTCGACCGCCATGTCCACGAAGGTCTCGCCCTGCCCTTTGTTGGCGTCGCCGCCGAGCAAGTCCACGACCATGGCCAGCGAGGCACTCCCCCCCCGAGACCTGAACGACGAATGCTCTACGGCGACCACCGCCTGGCTATCGGAGTACGTCTGGTGCGTCCATCCCTCCGCGCCGGACTCGAATTCCCAGATTGCATCCAGGTCCGGCGGCGTGTAGCCCCTGGCCACCATGGGCAGGTTCACCTGGTTCTCGGAAGCCGGGCTGAAGTCTGCAATAGGCGTGAAGCGGATGTTGTCCAGGACCAGCGTCCCCTGAACGTCCGTGGGCTCCCACTCGATGATGAACTGCAGGTGCTGGACCCGCGTCAGGTCCACGTCGCCGAAGTGCCGCAAGCCGATAGCGGCGAACTGCCATTCGTTGGAAGGAGCGACGTAGTCCTCCAGGTTGACGAAACCCCGCTGACCATCGACGTCCTTGAGGTAGACGTTGGGCCACGCGCCGCCGGCTGAGTTCTTGACGTCGAAGACCAGGCGCTCGTAGTTGGACAGGTCCACGCCGCGCAGGTCGGTCTCCCAGCCGGCGTACTCGTCCACGGGGATGTCGTACGCCAAGGCCAGCCCGGCACCCGCGTCGCCATAGCCTTGGATGAGGGAGGCAGCACTGGACATCTCGGCTTCCGACTTGAAAATGCCCGAGGCACCCCGGAGCGCGTTGAGGGGATCCTCGCTCTCGTCGTTGAAGTTGTCCACCCACAGGGGCGCGCCGGCCGTCTCGAACGCGACGTCGTCCCACCAGACGGTGCCCTGGGACGCACCCTGACCCGCCTCAAAAGCGACTACGTACGAGTCTCCCCGCGCCCAGTCGGTGACGACGGTGGAGGCGGCCAGGGGGATGCGGACCTCCTGCCACCGGTCGGTGATCCCATCGAGCAGGAAGTCGCCGACCTTGAGCTTGTCCGTCCCCACCGTCACGGTCCGGGCCGATATGGCCGCGACCTCGCCGCAGCGCTCGCCGCGCACCTGCGCCGCGAGCGTGCGATAGGGGTTCAGGTCCAGCGTCGTCCTGGAGTAGTAGCCCGAGAAGCAGCCCGGCCCGGCGCTCACGTCGTAGTCCACGCGCATGCGGCCGCTCGAAAAAGCAGGCGCTACGCTGGCGGCGCAAGAAGGGGCCGAGGTGAACGTCCCCATCTCACCGTTCAGGCTGTTGTTCTCGTCGCCGTCGCAGAAGTCGTCAACCAGCAGCGCGTCGGCGACGAAGCGCAGGTCGTCGAGGAAGATCATGCCCGCCATGGCCCCCCACTCGAAGGTGAACTTGACCTTGGCCAGGTCTGTGAGCGCCACGCCGTCAAAGGCCTGGAGCGGCACCCGGACCGGGGTCCACCCGGTCTTGACGGCTCCCCCAGGCACGTAGTCCTCCACGTCCACGTAGGCCAACCGCTCCTGCCCATCCTGGAGATACAGGTTGGGCTTCTCGTCGCCCGCCGCTCCTTTCACGTAGAACGTCAGATACGCGTAGTCAGACGCATCCAGGCCGGTCAGGCCGGTCTCCCACAGCGCCCATCCACCCGAGGGGACGGTGTAGGAGATCATGTAGCTGGCCGGCGAATCGCCGCAGGTACCGTCCCCGGTATAGGCCGTCTCAATCGCGGCTCCCTCGCTGGCGCTGCCGGGCCAGCCGCCCAGCGCGTTGGGACCGGCCCGATCGTCGTAATTGTCCACCGTGAGCGGCGCTAAGGGCTTCTCCAGCCTGAGGCTGTCCAGGTAGACGTCGGCCGGGCCAGCGCCACCGACGCCGGTGCTCTCGACGAACAAGGTGTCGAGTTGGGTCGTATCCACGCCTGTGGCGAGGGCCGCCAGGGGCACGTCCACCCCCTGCCACGTGTCCGCGAGAACCTGGCCCAGAACGTCGCCCACCCGGGCTCGCGACTCGTGGCCCACCTCGTCCCTCAGCCCAATCACCGTGCGGGTCAGGGCCTCCTGGGCCTGGCCCTTGATCTCGAAGGTCAGCATGTCGTACGGGGAAGCGCTCAGCGAGAGCTCCGTGGTATAGCGGGCCGTGCACCCACCGCCAGGGGGCAGATCGTAGCTCAGCCGCAGCTCAAAGCCGGTATGGGTGGCGGTGAAAACGCCACACCCGGGCGGGTCCACCTCCCAGCCGGACGGATGGCCCAGGTCGTTGTCGGAGTTGGTGTCCCTGAAGTCGTCGATGTGCCGGTTGCAGGGTGGCGATGGCGTGCAGGAGGGGATGGGAGCCGGCCACGGTGTGGGGTAGTCGACGGCCAGCGTATAGGGTTCGTCATCGCTGCACCCCGTCCAGGGATAGACCCGCACGTAGTAGCGGCCGGCCTGGCTCACGTTGCAGACGGCATGTTCGTCGGCGTTGCCAGACTGATGCGAGTAACACAGCAGGTTCTTGTCCGCGTCGTAGAGGTAGATGCTGTAGTCGGTGCCCGAGGGAATGCCCGTCAGGTCCAGCGTGACAGTCACCGGCCTGTCCAGGTCAATGTAGTAGAGATCATCATCCAGCCCGCCCGTGCAGCGGACGAAGTACGCGTAGTCGCTGTCCGGCGCTAGGGGACCGCAGGACTGGCTCAGCGAGTTGTTCGGCTCGCACAGATCGCACGGCTCGGAGGGCTGAGGCGTGGGCAGATACCCGCCCGAACTCGCCAACTCCCTGCCGCCAGCGGCGGACAGCAGCCTGGGTGCAAGCGTCAACAGGACGGCAATCAGCGGGAGAAACAGAAGTGCGGCCCATCTACCCTTCATCATCAGCCTTTCGCTCAGACGGCCGGCTCAGTCCTGGGGTGGGGGCGGTATGGGACCCGGTTCCTCGCCGCCACCTCCACCGCCGTCATCGCCTCCACCATCATCCCCCCCACCGCTGGGGCACCCGCCGTTCTCGACCGGCCCGGCCTGGTCGGGGCAGGCGTCCTGGTGATCGGGCACGCCGTCGCCGTCACGGTCGGGACAGCCGTTGAACTCGGCCGGTCCCGGCTCGTTGGGACACTCATCGCTGTAATCTGGCACGCCGTCATCGTCCGTGTCGAGCGGAGGCGGGGAGGTCGGGAGTGGCGTATCGGTCGGCGTAGCCGTCGGTGTCGGTGTATCCGTCGGCGTCCGGGTCGGGGTGGCCGTCGGCGTATCGGTCGGCGTAGCGGTCGGGGTGTGCGTCGCCGTCGGCGTCCGGGTCGGCGTGGCCGTCGGCGTCCACGTGGCCGTGGGTGTGGGCGTCGGGGTCTCGGTCCAGAAGAGCGGGCCCAACGGCCCCCCTCCGGTGGCTCCCCACACGACCGGCAGACCAAGGAGAACTGCCCCGACGAGAACCAGCGCCCCGATCAAGGCCCACCGGCTCAACCCCAGGTACGCCGGCTTGTCACGGTCCTCGCGCGCCTGCGCCCGCCGCGCCCGGGCCAGGGGCCGGCGCGCGGCCCGGTTCCCGGCGTCTATCCTCAGCACCGCATCGTAGCGCGCGATGGCCGTAGCCCAGTTCCTGGCATGCATAGCCTGGCGTCCCTGGCCTAACAGTTCCGCGATACGCGCCTGGCGCGCCTGCTCCGCCCCCTCCGCCTGGATCCGCTCCCACTCGTCCCGCAAGGCGGTGACGAAGGCCTCCGCGCTGGCGTAGCGCTCAGCGGGCGGCTTGGCCAACGCGCGCAACAACACCCGAGCCAGACGCTCCCCCATAGCGGGAACGAACCTCAACGGCGAAGGAGGCTCCTTGAAGGCATGGGCATGCAACACCTCCGGTATCTTGCCCTCAAACGGCACGTGCCCGGTGAGCATTTCGTAGGCGATCACGCCCAACGCGTAGACGTCGGTCAACGGAGAGACCTGGCCCCACTGCTCGGCATCGACCTGCTCGGGGGCCATGTAGGCCGGGGAGCCCAGTATGGTGCCGCTCCTGCTGAGCTCTACACTGGCTTCCATCGAGCGCACCAGGCCAAAATCGGTCAGCACGACCCAGGGAGCATCCGCGTCGCCCCCCAGCAGGACGTTGGCAGGCTTGACGTCGCGATGGACCAGGGAGGGCTTGCGCCCGTGGAGATAGTCCAGCGCCTTCGCCAGGGGCGTCAAGATGGACAGGGCGGACTCCAGGGACAGAGGCGCTTTCTCAGCCAGCAGGTCTTGCAGGGTGCGACCCTCGCCGATCAAGGCCATAGCCAGGTAGAGCACGCCATCCGCGTCGCCATAGTCGTGGACCGGCACGATGTTGGGGTGAGTCAGGTCGGCGGCGATCTCCGCCTCGTAGAGGAACCGCTGGCAGAACGCGGCCTCGCGCGCGAGGGTGCCCGCTATGACCTTGAGCGCGACGACGCGTCCCATCTCGGTGTCCCGGGCCATGTACACGCTGGCGAAGCCGCCGCGCCCGATCTCTTCTAGGATTTCGTATTTGCCGATGCGACCGGATTCGACCATAGCATCTCGCCCGCGATGAATGTGAACCATCCCCAAATAGTCTAGCACAGATCGCCCATCCGGGCAACCTGCCGGTCTCACCTTCGCGCGAATCACGCCACCTTGGGTTCGTAGTGGTAGAGACGCAAGATTTTGCGTCTGTAGGGCGGCTACCGACCGCTGCGGTCGGCGACACCCGTCCGCCAGGTCTGCCGGAGTGCCGTTGGCGCTTGACGGCTCTGGCCGCATCGCGTACAATAGCGGCAGTTTGATACGTACTGCGTGATGCGTGTTGCGTGATGCGTAGTCATTGCGCTGTGTCTCACGGATCACGAAATACGCAACACGCTGCCCGCATTATGCGTTACCCATAGTCCTGCCAGGAGTCGCCCAATGGACAGCAGCACCCCATCCCCCGCCCTCTGGCCACCCCCTGAGGGCTTCGTCCCCGTGCCTTCGCTGGTGGAGGGCATCGAAGTCTATGCGCCGGCCCCCGAGGAGGAGCCGGAGGAGACGCGCTCCTTCAAATGCCGCTACTGCGGTGGCACCATCGAATACAGCGCCACCCAACATCAACTGACGTGCCCCTACTGCGGCCGCGCGCAGGACATCGCGGCCGAGGAAGTGGGGCAGGCGGCGGCCGAGTTCGAGTTCACGCTGGAGACGATGGCGCGCGCCCAGTACGGCTGGGGGGAGGAGCGGCGCGAATTGGTGTGCGAGTCGTGCGGAGCCACCGTCGCCGTCGCGCCGGACGCGCTGACGAGCACGTGCGCCTTCTGCGGCTCGAACCGCGTGCTGGCCCGCGACATCGCGGGCGACGTGCTCCGTCCGACCGCGCTGATCCCCTTCGTCGTGGACAAGCAGTGCTGCCAGGCGCAGGTGGCCGAGTGGCTGGGACGGGGCTGGATGCATCCGCCCGAGCTGCGCAACGTGCGAGCGCTGCGGGAGCTGGCCGGCATCTACCTCCCCTACTGGACTTTCGACGCGCGCATCGGCGCGGATTGGAAGGCGGAGGTCGGCACGCCGAGGACCGAGCGTTACCGCTCATCGAACGGGGAATGGAAGACGCGCACCGTGATCAAGTGGCGCTGGCGATCCGGGCGGGTGCACCTGTCGATCAACGATCACCTTATGGCAGGCACGGCCCACGTGAACGAGGCCATATTGAGCGAAGTCGTACCTTTCGACCTGGATGGACTGGTGGAATACGATCCCGGCTACCTGGCCGGCTGGCAGGCCAAGGCCTACGACGTGCAATTGCAGCCAGCGTGGGACGTCGCCAAGGAAAACATGCGGAAGCAGGCCAAGCGGGCCTGCTACAGCGACACCGGCTCCTCCCACGTGCGGAACTTCCGCATGACGGCCGATTTCGCCGATGAGCGCTGGCGCTACGTCCTGCTGCCGGTCTACCTGGCCTCCTATCCCTTCGAGGGCCGCACGTTCCAGGTGATGGTCAACGGCCAGACGGGACACGTAGCCGGGCAGAAGCCGGTGGAGTGGGTGCGGGTATGGCTGGCCATCGCGGCCATGTTCGTGCCGGGGGCGTGCCTGGGTCTGCTGGGCCTGCTGACGATACCCGTGGGCGGCATCGGCACCGTCGGTCTCGTGCTGGGCTTCATCCTGCTGGTGGCCGGGCTGGTCGGGGCGATTGTCCTGTTCCAGAAGGCGCGGAAGTCGGAGGAGGGATGAAGGGGAGACAAAGAGACAAGGGGACAAGGAGACAGGGGGACAAGGGGCAGGAGGCGCCGAAACCAGGTTTTTTCAAGCGATGTACATCGCCGAAAACCTGGTTTCTCGGGATGCAAGACGCAGGAAGCAAGGAGCAGGGCCTGACGCTTGACGTTTGACGAATGACGCTTGACGTTTGACGAATGACGCTCGACGTTTGACGCCTGACGTTTGACGGTCGACTCGGGAGGTAGATATGACAGATGCGGAGCAGGTGGACTTGGCCCAGGAAGCGACGGACGTGGCGGCAGTCTGGGGGGTGGCCCTGACGGCGGTGCATTGCGCGCATTGTGGAGAGGCGCACCTGGTGCCGGAGGACGCGATTCCTTCCCTGTGCCCGCTGTGCTTGCAGGGCCCGGTCACGCCGCAGCCGGCCTATCTGCGGCAGGAGCCGCCCGAGCAGGTGCTGGCCTACACGGTCCAGAAGCAGAGGCTGGCGGCGATCCTGGACCGGTGGTCGCAGGGCACCTGGTTTCGCCCCGCCGAGTTGAAGGCCGACGTGCTGGCGCGGCGCGCCCGGCGCTACCTGATCCCGCTCTGGCTGGTGGACGGTGGGGTCGAAGGGGCCTGGCGCGCGGACGCGGGCTTCGACTACCAGGCCGTCAGCTACCAGGACCGCTACAGCGACCGGGGAGGATGGCGCTCGCAGGAGGTGAAGGAAGACCGGATACGCTGGGAGCCGCGTGTGGGGCGGCTCCATCGCGCCTACGAGAATCTGGTCGCGCCCGCGCTGGACGATCACCGTGCGCTGATGCGCCGACTGGGCCAGTTCAACCTCAGCGAGCGCGTCCCCTACAGCCCAGAGGCGGCGTCCGAGTCCGCCGTGCGCATCCCGTCGCTGGAGCCGGAGGCCGCCTGGCCCGGGGCAGAGAGCGCCTTCTTGCGCGCCGCCGGGCAGGAGTGCAGCAGGGCGACCGGGGCCGATCACATCCGCGATTTCACGATTGAGGCCCAGTACAGCGACCTCAACTGGACGTTGCTGCTGCTGCCAGCCTACGTCACCTGGTACCGCGAGGGGGAGCGCGCGTGGCCGGTGCTGATCAACGGACAGAGCGGGCGCGTGAGCGGCGTGCGGCGGGCATCGGCGCGCAAGGCGAACGTCACCTCGCTGATCCTGGGCGGCGTGGCCGTGCTCCTGTTCGTGTTGGGTGGCCTGATGGCGTTGCTGGGCGCCGCGCTCCCGCCGGTGGCCGCCGTGGGAGGCGTGATACTGGTCATCGGCCTGCTGCTGGCGATCCTGGCACCCATCCCCGCGATCGGCGTGTGGGCCTTCAACCGGCGATCGGCCCAGGACTGACTCACAATCGCCTCTCGGAGTCCCGCTTCCTGGCCGGGAGGGCGGAAGTCAAGCGTCACTCGTCATTCGTCAAACGTCATTCGTCAGGCTCCGCCGCTTGTCCCCTTGTCTCCTTGTCCTCTCCCCACGCGATGCTCCTGACGTTTGACGCCCGACGTTTGACGCCTAGCGGTACGCCTGCGGGACGTATTCCGGCAGCCGCCTCGGCGCGAAGATCGGCTCGAAACGGGCAAAGCGCTGGATCCCGTTCACCAGCGGCACGCTGGGCCAATCCTCACCGATGAGCGGGCGGGCGTAGCGCACGAAGTCGTCGGTGACGTCGGTGCGCGAGGGGGCGATCCAAGCCTCGGGAAAGGCGCGCTCCGAGTTGGCCACCTGCTCCAGGGAGACCTTGTCATAGCGCACCCGGTAGACGTGGCCTGGCTCGCGCAACATGGTCGCCATGTAGCCGGATCCGTCCTCGGCGGCGATGAAGGCTGCCTGACGGCCCACCCGGTAGGCCTCCTCCAGGTCCACCGTCGAGGCGTAGATGATGCTGTCACGCTGGTCGGTGCCGGGGACGTTGCCCCGCGCTGCCAGCCCCACCTCGTTCAGGTAGTTGACGATGGTCTGTTCCACGCTCATCTGGCTGGAGGAGAACATCGTGTGGCCGAAGGAGTCTTTCCGCTCGCCGATCTCGCCCACGTCGAAGCCCTCGCTGACGACGACGATAGCCCGGCCCCGTTCCTTGAGCGTGTCGTTGACCCGGTCGGCCAACTCCTCCAGCGTGAGCCCTGACTCGCGCAGGAATATGAGCAGCGGCATCCCCCGCCCGGGATCGGCCAGGCGGGCGGCGGCGGGGATAAAGCCGATCTTGCGCCCCATGGCCTGCAGCACCAGCACCGGGTCAGACGGGCAGGCGCCGGCGTTCTCCTGATCCGCGTTCTGGACGATGAGCGCCCAGTAGCGGGCCACGCTTCCGTAGCCGGGGGTGTGGTCGATGAGCTTGAAGGCGCTGTCTCCGACGTCGTTGTCAATCGTCTTGGGCACACCGGTCGAGACCAGTTCTAGCCCGCGCTCGTGCGCCAACCGCGCCACTTTGTGGGCCGTGTCCATGGAGTCGTTGCCGCCGATGTAGAAGAAGTAGCCCACGTCGTGGGCCTTGAAGACCTCGACGATGCGCTCGAAGTCCTCCTGCTGGCCCGCTTTCAGCTTGTAGCGGCAAGTGCCGACTGCCCCGGCGGCTGGGGTCGTGCGCAGCAAGGCGATCTCCTCAGCATTCTGGGCGGAGAGATCCAGCAGTTCCTCTCTGAGCACGCCCTCGATGCCGTGGTATCCCGCGTAGACGGTGCCGAAGTGCTCCGGCATCGCCCGGCAGGTCTCGACGACGCCGCGCAACGAGTTGTTGATCACGGGCGACGGGCCGCCCGACTGAGCGACGAGTACGTTTCTCGCTTGTGCCATCTGTCCTTCTCCAATAGCGACGCTGTAGCCGCGATTTCCAATCGCGCTCGTGCCTCTCCAATAGCGACGCCGTAGCCGCGATTTCCAATCGCGCTTGTGCCTCTCCAATAGCGACGCCGTAGCCGCGATTTCCAATCGCGTTTGTGCTTCTCCAATAGTGCGGAAGAAACCAGGTTTCCTGGAGAAACCTGGTTTCTGATATGCCCTACGCCTGATACGAGCTAGAGGTCACATCTCCCCCCAACCCGGTCCAGTTGGTGTGGAAGAACTCGCCACGCGGCCTGTCCACGCGCTCGTAGGTGTGCGCGCCGAAGTAATCCCGCTGGGCCTGGAGCAGGTTGGCCGACAGCCGCCCACGCCGGTAGCCGTCGTAGAACGCCAGCGCGCTGGAAATAGCCGGGACGGGCAAGCCCGCCTCGACCGCGCGAGCGACCACGCGCCGCCACGCCGCCTGCGCCCCGTCGACCTCCGTCCTGAAGTAGTCGTCGAGCAGCAGGTTGTCCAGGTTCGGGTTCTTGTCGAAGGCATCCTTGATCTTGCCCAGGAAGGCAGAGCGGATGATGCACCCGCCGCGCCACATCAGCGCGATGCCACCGTTGTTCAGGTTCCAGCCGTACTCGGCCGCCGCCGCCCGCATGAGCATGTAGCCCTGCGTGTAGGAGATGATCTTGGAGGCATACAGCGCATCGTGGATGTCGCTGACGAACGCCTGCCGGTCGCCAGCGAACGCGGGATCGGGGCCAGAGAGCACCTCCGAGGCCACCACGCGCTCCTCCTTCAGTGCCGAGAGGAAACGCGCCAGCACCGCCTCCGTGATCAGGGTCAGCGGGATGCCCATGTCCAGCGCCGAGACGGCCGTCCACTTGCCGGTGCCCTTCTGCCCGGCGGTGTCGAGGATCTGGTCCACGACGTACGCCCCGTCCGCGTCCCTGTAGCCCAGGATGTCGCGCGTGATCTCGATCAGGTACGAGTCGAGCTTGCCCTCGTTCCACCGGGCGAAGACCTGGTGCATCTCCTCGTTGCCCAGGCCCAGCAGATGCTTCATCAGGTAGTAGGACTCGCAGATGAGCTGCATGTCGCCGTACTCGATGCCATTGTGCGTCATCTTGACGAAGTGACCCGCGCCGTTCTCGCCCACCCAGTCGCAGCAGGGAGCGCCGTCGGGATCGCCCTCCGGCACCTTGGCAGCGATGGCCTGGAAGATTGGCTTGACGTGCGGCCAGGCAGCCGGTGACCCGCCGGGCATGATCGATGGCCCGTGTCGCGCCCCCTCCTCGCCCCCTGAGACGCCGGTGCCGATGTAGAGCAGGCCCTTGGACTCGACGTGCTCGGTGCGGCGCATCGTGTCGTGGTAGTTGGAGTTGCCGCCGTCGATGATGATGTCACCCGCCTCCAGGTGCGGGATCAACTGCTCGATGAACGCGTCCACGGGCTGCCCGGCCTTGACCATCAGCATCACCCGGCGGGGCCGCTTGAGCGCGCCGACGAGTTCCTCGACGGAGTGCGTGCCGACCACCTGCGTTCCCCTCGCGTTGCCGTCGACGAAGTCGTCCACCTTCGACACGGTGCGGTTGAACACCGCCACCTTGAAGCCGTGATCGTCCATATTCAGCACCAGGTTCTGCCCCATCACGGCCAGGCCGATGAGGCCGAGGTCACACTGCTTCGCTTCCTGATTCATTTTCCCTTCCTCCAATCTAGGTTTCCCAGAGTACGTGTTGCGTGTTGCGTGTTACGTCGGTATAGGGGGATTGCTCAGCAGGTCCCCAGCATCCACCGCATAGGAAGGCTCCCCCTCCCTCAGCTTGCTGCCACGCCTGGCCGGTATGATTCTCATGAGTAGACGAATGATCTGAGTCAAGAGCCTGATCCGATGTGTCGCCACATCCTCCGAGAGTACATGCCGTCCCTGACGGTACCAGCCTCGAGCTTCACGGGCCGAGCCAAGAGCGTATTCGTACAAGCGGGCCTGGTCTCTGTCCGAGCGACGGCTGTATCCCTCAGAGATATTGGCCCCGATTGAGCCGACAGCCCGATAGAGTTGGTCGGCGATCTTGATCGTGCGCCTGTCCTTCATCATTTTCGATACGTCTTGCCAGGCCAGGTCACTGGAAAAGACAGCCAGCCGATAGACCTCCATCCGCCAAAGCGGGTCGTCGGTGAATTCCGGCGGAATGGAGTCCAGCCACTCCTCGTAAGTCATCACACCCATACCCAATCACGCAACACGGATCACGAAATACGCAACACGTAGCACGCGCTACGCATCACGTAGCCGGTATAGCCGCTCTCCCGCCCGCCGCACCAACAGAACCCCCTCCTCCTCCCGACCGGCCCACGCCTCCACGTCCACGGTGGCCGGGTCGAGGTAGCCCAGGCCGATGCGCTCGCAGCGCTCGCGGGGGATGCCGGTTGCCAGGGTGACGCGGATGCGCGGGCGCTCCACGCCCCCCTCGCACGTGCCGCAGCCGCACAGATGGGTGGAATGAGCCAGCACACCCCAAGGATAGCCCTCAAAGCGATCCCAGTGCTCCAGGAAATAGTCGCGCACGTGGTACCCGATTTCGTCCAGGATCTTCCCGTGCGTGTAGGAGACCTCGGTGATGTGCGGGGCGTAGATGACCACCTCACCGTCGTCGGCGACGGCGGGCTCCACCTTGTACATCCCCTTGGCGGCGGTCCACAGATCGTCGTACATCGTCGGCATGACAGACAGCACGCGCCTGTATGGCCGGTCCACGTACACAATGTGGTGCCTGGCCGAGAGGTCCGCCGCCGCCTCGTAGGCCGCCTCCGGCGTGCCGAAGTATAGCCCCACCAGATCATCGTGTCCCCTGACCACCATGCTGAAGCACAGCTTGGGCACGTCGACGAACGACGCGGCGCGGTCGATCACCTGGCGCACCGGCGTGTGCTTGGTCCCGATCACCGCCCGGCTGGTGATCACCGCCCCCAGCCAGTGGGAGAAGTTGATCACCTCCGGGCCGGCGACGCCCGGGAAGAAGTACTTGTTGCCCCCCGAGAAGCCCACCACCTCGTGGGGAAAGGTCGGGCCACAGACGATGACCAGGTCGTAGTCGAACAGCATCCCGTTGACCGTGACCGGCACGTCCATACACATCAGCCCGCCGGTGAGCGCCTCGATCTCGGACGCGGGGATGGTGCCGATACGCTTGAACGTCTCTGGAATGCCCCATTCGTGGTTGTAGATATTGACGCCGGCGTATCGGCCCGCGCGTTCGTCAGGGGCGAGACCGAAGAGCTTGCTGAGCTGTCCATCGTCCATCGGCTGGTGCGTACCCAGGGCGATCAGGTAATCCAATGCGGCGGCCCGCCCACCGATGGCCTCGTGGAACACGCGGAACATCAGCGGCATTGGCGCGGAGCGCGTCGCATCCGGCGCGATGAACAGCACCCGCTTGCCAGTCACGTCGTGCTCGCCGAACGCTTGCGTCACGATCTCGCGCACCTCGGCTTCAGTTAGAGACTTATCCGTATATCCTTTTCCAATCACGGCTCAACACTCCAATGTGGAAATCTGCAAATCTGAAAATCAGCAAGTCTGCGAAGCAGACCCGCTGCCTCAGCAGCCTGCCGATTAGCCGATTTGCCGATTTGCTGACTTGCAGACTTGCTGATTTTACGCCTTGCTCCACGGCGGTATCTCCGGCAACAGCTTCTCGAACTCAGCGACGAGTGCGGACTCGTACGCGCCCGCGTATTCGCCCGCCAGGAACTTGTGCACCCCTTCCTCCAGGAACTGCTGCCAGGACGCCTCCTCGTGGCCCGGGTTGATGGGGTAGAAAAGCGCGCCGTTCTGCCGGGCAGCCCGCATGTCGCCCGGGGCATCGCCGACCATCAGGATGTGGTCCGGGGCATACTTCCCCTTGGCGGCCAGCTCCAGGTGGAGCGCCTTCTTGCCCATCTCCTGCCCGGCGATGACGCGGACGTACTGGGCGATGTCGTGCTCCTGCCACTCGCGGGTCAACGCCTCGAGGGGCGTGGCGGAGACGACGATCATGTCGGCCTTGTCCACCAGGAACTGCAGGCTCTCCCGCACGTACGGGAACGGCGGCACCCCGTGCACCATGTCGGCGACCGTGGCGTTGACGGCCGTCGTCCAGGCCAGCGCCCGGTCCAGTTCCGGGTCAGGATGCTCGGCCATATAGGCCTTCAGGCCATCATTGCTCTTGGGAAAGGCCTCGTCGGCGATGAACTCGCGGATGCGGGGCGCTTCCGGTGGCACGACGTGCCTCGCCTGCACCTCCAGCCGCTCCCGCAGCAGGTCGAAAACCATCACCACCGCTGGCCAGCGGTTGATGCCGCGCCACTTGGAGTACAGGTTGACGAACTCGGCCGCCTCCCGGGCATACTTGGAGACCGGCTGAAGCTCCCAATGCTTGATGATATTGGGAGCGAAGCACTCCTTGTGCTTGATCTCCATCGTGTCGAAGGCGCAGCCGTCCGAGTCAATGCCGACGAAGAAGTTGTACTTCGGCTCAAGTTCCGCCAGCGGACGGGCCGCCTCAGGAAAATTCGCCATGAGTCACCTCCTATGTATTGACAGATGATGTGATGGTATCTTTTCAGTATTTCAGGAGACCAGACTTCCGAAGTCTACCGCAGACTGCTAAGGCAAGGCAATACTGTCCAGACTCCGGAAGGTCTTCCCCACTTCATTGAGTCGGGCGTAGTCCCATAGCGCAGCGACTTTATCGTCGCGCGTTGGTGGGCGTTCCAGGGCTACTCGAGTCGCCACACGCGCAGGTCGTCCAGGCAGACGGTCGCGTGACCCTGGTCGTACGTAGAGCCACCGAGCCCGATTCGACCCGTTGGAAAATGGTCGCTGTCCACCTGGCTCACCAACACGCCGTTGATATATAGGGACACGACTCCGTTGACCCGCTCCAGGCTCAGATAATTCGTCTCGCCCGGGTTAATGTTCTTGGACACGGTCCATTCGACCAGACTATCCTGCCAGGCTCCGTTTTCCAGCAGGAAGAGGGCGAACGTCTGGTCGGAAGCGGAGACTTCGAACCAATAGAGATTGTCCCCGTCCGGGCCAAAGCCCAGCCCGCAAGAGACGTTCTCGGCTCCCTCGACATGGCAGGCCACCTCAGCGACAAACTCATCCGGGCGGAAAGGCTCGTACCACTCCCAGGCCGTGAAGTCATTCCTCTTGATCAAGATGCAGTACTCACCGTTGGCCGGGCGCATGTAGAAGACGTCGTCCTCCTCGACATCGAGCCCCCAGTCGTTGCGGTTGTCGTGGAAATCCTCTTCGAAGCGCAGCACGGCATTGCTCGGCAAGGCAGCCCTGCCTACCACTGTCCAGCTCCCCCCGCCGGAGAGGCTGACATTGTAGAGCACCTCTACGCTCTCCTCATCCAAGTCCACGGCCTTGATGTCGTACGTGCCACGCGGTATGTCGCCTACTACGTAGCTGGTATTGACGTCGATCACATCCTCGCCCAGCCAATCGTCGCCCCAGGTGGTGCTATCGGAGGGGGATATGTACAGATAGGCGATCGTATCTTCGGAATCGTTGATGACCTCAAAGGAGGCCAGCCCGACGATGGTCCAAGTCATCTCGCCCTCAAGATCCACGTCCCACCAGACCTCAATTACTTCTTGGTTCTCATCTTCGGCCTTGACGTCGTAGGTGCCTGCGGGGATGCCCGCGATGGAGTATGTCTCGCCATCTCCAATCATGTTCTCTTCCAGCCAATCTTCACCCCACTGATCGGCTTTGCTGGGCGACAGGTACACGTGCCACACATCTGTACCTGAATCATTGGTGATCTCAAGTGTCGCCCCTTGGGGCGCTGGCGTGGGCATGTCCGCTGGCGGGAGAGTAGGCTTCACAGGCTGCACTTCCAGAGTAGGCTGCACTTCCAGAGTGGGCGTCTCTTCACTTGAGCCGCACGCCAGAGCAGCCAACACCAACACCGACGTTGCCAGCAGCATAGGACGGAGAATCTTCATGTTCATGTTTTTTCCCCCTGTTATTGTATACTTTGGTCGAAAGCATGCCCGGTCTCCTATACACCGCTGAAGGCAGAGAAGCCCCCGTCCACCGGCACGACGATGCCCGTGACGAAGGACGACGCCGGAGACAGCAACCACACGACCGTGCCAATCAGATCCTTGGGATCGCCAAAACGACCCATCGGCGTGTGCTCGATGATGGTACGGCCGCGGGGGGTCAACTCGCCGGTTCCCTCGTCGGTCAGCAGAAAGCGGTTCTGCTCGGTCATGAAGAAGCCGGGGGCCAGGGCGTTGACGCGGATGTCCGTCGCATACTCCTGCGCCATGTGCACCGCCAGCCACTGGGTGAAGTTACTCACCGCGGCCTTGGCCGCAGAGTAGGCCGGCACCCGAGTCAACGGGGTGAAAGCGCACATAGAGGAGACGTTGAGTACACAACCTTGACCTTGCCCGGCCATGACCTTGCCGAAGACCTGGCTGCACACCAGCGTGCCCAGGAAGTTCAGGTTGAACACCCATTGGACAGCATCGGGGGGTAGGTCGAAGAAAGACAGGTCTGCCGAGGTCGTGGCCTGTTTCTTGTTGCCTCCGGCACCGTTGATCAGGACATCCACACGCCCGAAGCGCGCCAGGATCGTGCCGCAGGCGGCCTCGACGCTTGACCTGTCGAGCACATCGCACTGCACGGCAATAGCCTCCCCCCCATCGGCCAATACGTCATCAGCCACCCGGCGAGCCCCGTCCTCCAGGATGTCCAGCACGGCCACTTTCACGCCAAGCCGGCCCAGCGCGCGGCTCATCGTCCCGCAAAGCACGCCGCCGCCGCCCGTGATAGCCGCGACCTTGCCCGATAGTGCGAACAGACTCTCGAGATACCCTTTCTCCATATCGCCTCCTTCGTCATCCGTCCGTTACGCGTCATTCGTCAGACGTCATCCGTCAGACCCTGCCTCCTACCTGGACCGCCGGCATCCTGCCGGCATCTTGCTCCTTGCCTCCTGCCCGCTCCAGGCGATAGCCGCTCAGCCCTGGCGGATAGGCGATGCTGGCGTTTACCTCTCGTCCTTGTCAATCGTCACCCCAGGTCCCACTTCGAGACGATAGATCGCCGATGCACCGGCCTCGCGTAGCGTGCTTTCCAGCGGCGCCGCATCCTCCCAGGGCCACAAGGCGATGACCGTGCCGCCGTGACCCGCGCCAGCCAGCTTGGCCCCCAGCGCGCCGGCCTTCAGGGCAGCGGCGATGAGCCGCTCGTTCGACTCTCCAGATCCGCCCAGGTCGCGCTGGACGCTGTGGTTCTCATTCATCAAGCGGCCGAGCATCGGCCAGTTCCCCAGGACCAGTGCCTTCTTGCCCATCCGGGCGATCTCGGTGATGCGCCGGTAGCCTTCAACCACGACAGATTCGCCCTCCATCCAGCGCTCGCGCAGCGGCTTATGAACCGCGCCGGAGGAGTGCTTCACGCCGGTGAAAGCCAGCACGAAAGGCAACCGTGAGACGTAGGGGGCCAGGGGCTCGACCGTCGCGAAAAGCTCCGCCTCCGCCTCTCGGTAGAACTGCTTGCCCCGGAAATCTATGTAGTTCAGGCCTCCAAAGGTACACATGTAGGCATCCTGATAGCCACACACGACCTCGAGATAGTTCAGCTCGATGTAACGCGCCCGCTCGGCCAGTTGATATAGGTTGGGGTACTCACCTTGCCAGGTGAGCAGCGCCCGCAGCAGAGCGACCACCAGCGCCGTAGACCCCGACATCCCGCTGCGTAGGGGAATCTCGCTCTCGTAGCGGACGTGACACGCCAGCGGCGGCAGGCGCATGTAGTCCAGGATGGCCCGTGCCAGGTCGAACTGATCGCCCCGAGGGCGCAGATCCCCTCGACTGGCGATGTGGCACGTCTGCTCACCGGCCTCCAGCACAAGCTCTGGAGCCGGCACGATAGTTACACGCGCGCGCATCCCCACAGAACAGGAAATGACGGCACCACCGTACATATCCGTCGGGTTGCCGATGATGCCTGCCCGCCCAGGGGCAGAGCAAACCACACACCGATCCGAGTCTGTGGACTTAGAGCTCATACGCCTTGGCCTTGACGTATTTCCGAACCAGGTATCCATATCGCTCGTCCGCCAGCGCGAAATCGATGAAGGTTTGGAAATAGCTCTCGAAGTTGCCTACGTCGTAGCGCTGCTGATCCGGTGAGAGCAACCACGCGTAGACCGGCTGTCCCATCTGGATCAACAGCTTGATCGCATCGGTTAACTGGATCTCTCCCCGCTTGTCGGGCAACGTGCGCTCGAGCGCCTGGAAGATGACCGGGCTGAAGACGTAGCGCGCGGCCACCGCCAGGCTGCTTGGGGCCGTGCCCACAGAAGGTTTCTCAACGATGTCGGTCACGGCCACCGGTTCGCCTGGGGCAGGCTCCGCGCCTTCAAGGCTCACGATGCCGTAGCGGAACGCTTCCTCCAACGGCACCTTCTCGACGGCCACAATCGCCGCCGCGCCCAGTTGCTGGTGGGCCTCCATCATCGCGCGCACCGGCGCGGCGGGATCCTCGGCGGCGATCAAGGAATCCCCCAGGGCTGCCACGAAGTCCTTGCCATCCACGAATTCGGCCCCCAGCGAAATCGCGTGGCCCAGGCCCCTGGGGGTGCTCTGCCGGGTGTAGAAGAAGCGCGATTTTCCCTCCAGAAACTCCAAATCCGCCACCACAGCTTCGTTCCCCGCCTGCTCCAGCGCCGCGATCAGCTCCGGATCGGAATCCAGGTGATCCTCAATCGCTCGTTTGCGCTGGCCGGTGATAATCAGAATCTGGCGCAGGCCGGCGGTCTGCAACTCCTCTATCACGTGTTGGATCACAGGCTTGCGGCCCACCGGCAGCATCTCCTTGGGCTGCGACTTGGTGGACGGCAAGAGCCGCGTACCCAAACCGGCCGCTGGAACGACAGCCTTGACGATTTTCTGCGTCATCTATTCCCTCCCTACCTTGTTGCATCACTCGAGGGCGCGGCAATCGCGCCCCTACGCACAACTGACGCCGGACGCACGCCGTTTGACGCCTCATGCCGCGTGTGCGAACGGGGCCAGGTGTCTCTCAAAATGCACCCTCAACAACGCGCCGTACACCTCCGCGTGCGTGTGCAGCGTCGCCATCAACCGCCCACCGAAGCGATCCAGGACCGAACCATAGGTCACGTGCAATACCTGCCGTGCGTCAAACTGGTCCAGCAGGTCCGGCAGGTCGGCGTCGCTCAGCACATCCGGCGCGGGGACCTTCGTCAATTGGGCAGAGACGTAGTACGTCGCCTGATCCACATCGTAGTGATCCCGAGCAAAGACCAGGATATCCCGGAATAGGGCGGGCTCCATTTGTGCCACGGCCCGCAGCGCTTCGAGATAGCTGGTCCCGGCCGTCTTAACGTGCACCAGTCCCTGGCTCAACCGGGCGATGATGGGGTAGATGCTGAACTTGTCCGACCCGGAGTGGATACTCAGCTTGTACGGCCCCAGCGCGCGAGCGATGGCAGCGTGCTTGGCCAGCTCCACCTCGAACACGCGCAGGTCGCCGATGTAGTCCACCCCCTTCTCAAAACGGCCGATGTAGCGCGGGGCCAGGCTCACCCACTTCACGCCCAGGCGGCGCAGTTCATTGGCGATGAAGTAATGCTCCTCCGCCGAGGTCGGGGTCTCCGTCTCGTCCACCGATACCTCCAGATCGAAGGGGGTTTCCCCTATGCGCTCCACCAGGCAGCGGTACATCTGCACCGTGTGCGCGAGCGCGCGCCCGTATTTGGCCGCCGCGCGTGCCAGCGTCTCACGGTCAAACGCCAGGGCGGCGCCTTCAAGCTCGATAGAGCGCCCCAGGTAGCGCCGCTCCATGTCCTGCGCCGTATCTTCCAACGCGTCCCATGGCAACGCCTGCACTTTCGCCGCCACGTCGGCAGGCGGAGCGGTGTGGGCCGCGTTATCCACGTGGTCGCCGGGGTCAATCGTGTACTGCGTGTATCCAGCAGCGATGGCGGGATCCATCGCCTCGGGGGTCTTCAGATGATCGGCGTCGCTGCCCCACGGACCCTGCCAACCCATCTGGAACACGCCCCACATAGCGTCATCCATCACCTGCTGTGGCGTACGCCCGGTGCGCGCGTTCTCGCGCACCGACTGCTGAGCGAAAATCGGAGCGATCGAGCCAAACTCTCGCGCCGCCTGCACATGTCCCGGCGTAGCCAGTCCCAGCCGGTCGCCGAGCCCGGCTGACGTCCGTAGACCCAGCGGCACCGGTCGCAACCAGGGAAAGCGGTCGCGCAGCGCCTGCGCATTCGCCGGCGTCAGCGAGCAGAGTCGCACACGCGTAGGCTGGCCCCCCAGCTCTACGCTCGTGTCCGTTCCGGCGAACGCCCCCAGAGCGCCCACCTCCGCACGCGTCGCGACCCCAAGTAGATCGTCCGTCCCCCGGCGGCCCAAGAAGAAAGAGTTTCCACCGGCATTCACAATCGAGGCGGGATACACCGACATCCCCCCTACCTGTGCTGTCAACTCCTCAGCCGCCACGTCAAGCACCTCAGTCGGCATCTGATGTCTCCTTTAGATGAAGATCTGCGAAGTCTATGTACCGGTCCCAGTCATAGCCTGTGACGTCGTGTTCACCAGGGCGAATGTGGTATCCGATGGTGCTCACGACTGGCTGCTCGAGCGCTGGCACGTCTGTAGCAGCCAGGCCATCGGTGCCCAGGAGGCGATAGACGGGGTCCGCGTGTCTGGCCGCCAGGAACTCGCCGCGTGGATCGGCATGCAAGTCCGCCTCCGCGCTGGCGACATAGACGGGCCGTGGCGCGATCAACGCGATCAGCATATGCTGGTCGACAGGCAGGGCGTCTTCCCTGTCATTGTAGCGCTTGAAGTTGCCACAGAACCAGTGCGGAAACACGGTGTTGATCGCCGCCACCGTCTCGCCAAAGCGCCGGCGCGAGAGGGCCGCGCCGCCGCAGCCCGAGTTGTTCGAGATCACCAGTGCAAACCGCTCGTCCCGTGCCCCCGCCCACAACGCAGTCTTGCCCAGGCGCGAGTGGCCCATGACGGCGACGCGCTCGTGATCGACGTCCCCATCCACCTCGAAATAGTCCATCGCCCGGCACAATCCCCAGGCCCACGCACTGATCGTGCCCCATTCGTCCGCAGCCGGAACCGTCTGGCCCGCTTTGTAGAACAGGGGATGCACGCCGTTCTGGAAGCCGTCGTCAAAGTCGGGGTCGACATCGCCACAGTAGGCAGTCGCGAGGAAGTAGCCCCGCTTGAGGATTCGCTCGACCGGCCAGCGCCGCGCCAGGGCACCGCGCGAAGCTTCCGTCGCGCGGTGGTCCACTACACCGTACTCTTCCCCATCGGGCATCCACTGTCTCGACAGGGTGATGCCGGGGTCCGCACTGATAGTGTGGTTCCCGTAGAAGTTCAGGCCGACGAATCCCGCCGCAGACCATCGCCGGTCGTTGGGCAGGTAGATGAGAAGGCCCATCTCGGGACCGTCCCTTGCACCCGTCAAATGGACGGTGACCTCCTTGCGCGTGGCTATGCCCCCAAGGGCCTCACAGACCGATACAAGCTCAAAGGTCATGCCCTCTGGCCTGCCCGGCGCCCGGCCATAGACGTGTTGCTCGAACAGGCCCAGGATCTCGGCCCGGCGTCTTACCATCCACGTCTCGGCATCGGTGACGCGCGCCCCGCTGGATAGGACGAGCGGATCGGGTAGATCGTACGCCGGTACCCTCGACTCGTCGTGGGTTAGGTCCCCGAAAGCCATCAGCACCCCACCTCCTGCCCTACGATCATAGACACACGCCTCGCCTCCTAAGGCATCGGACCGCCTCGCCCGGCGACGAACAGGCGATACCACTCCTCCCGGGTCAACGTCACCGCGTCAGCCTGGCACGCGGCCCGAATCCGCTCCGGACTCGTCGAGCCGATGATGGGCTGAATCCCGGCAGGGTGGCGGAGCAACCAGGCGATCGCGATGGCCTCCCTGCTCACGCCCCTGTCCTCGGCAATCGCCGCGATCTCCTGCGACACCCGCGCAGCGCGCTCATCCGTCTCAGCCGCCCCGGCCCCCAGCACAGCGCCCGTCGCCAGCGGCGACCAGGCCTGGACGGTGATGTCGTGAAGCCGGCAGTACTCCAGCGTGCCCTCGCCACGGACCGGCCGTGGCGGATCGTCCCGATTGAACACGATGCCTGCGTCGATCAGATGCGCGTGCAGCACACTCAGCTCAAGCTGGTTCACCACCAGCGGCTGGTCCACCCACCGGCGCAATAGCTCGATCTGAGCCGCGGTGTGATTGCTGACGCCGAAGTAGCGCACTTTGCCGCCCTGTTGCAGTTCGTCAAAGGCCCGGGCGACCTCCTCCGGCTCGACCAGTGGATCGGGGCGATGCAAGAGCAGAACGTCCAAGTGATCGGTTCGGAGCCGTCTGAGACTGGCCTCAACCGAGCCCACGATGTGCTCGTAGCTGAAATCATACCTGCCAGGAGAGCTATCCTCGGGATCGCCCGGCAGCCGAATACCACATTTGGACTGCAGCACGACCCTCTCACGGAGGCCCGGTACCTCGCGCCATACCTCAGAGAAGACCGCCTCGGACTTGCCGCGCGTGTAGATATCAGCGTGATCGAACAGCGTGATTCCCTGATCGAGGGCAGCCCGGATCGCCTGGATGGCTTTGCTCTTGTCCTGAACCGTCAACGGACCACGCGTACTGGTGCCGCCGATCCGCATACAGCCGTAGCCGATCCTCGATACCTGGAGCGTGGTACCTGCGATCCGATAAGATCTCACCGAAGTCCTCCTCACAGGGCAGGCACAGACGGATCAACACAACCCGCGCCTGCCCCCGCACATCAAGACAGTATCAAAGCGGCCGGGAAAAGCCCTACAGGTTGTACGCCTGCTTGGCCAGACGATAGGCCAGGTCCATCACCATCTCGTGGGCGTCGTCCACATCCACGATGGAGCGCACGACCAGCCCGGCGACCCAGTCGGCGCTGGCACGGCGCCACACGTCGTGGCGTGCGGGAATGGACAGAAAGGCACGCGTGTCGTCGTTGAAACCCGCGGTGTTGTACAGCCCCGCCGTCTCCATCACGCACTCGAAATAGCGCCTGATCCCGTTCAGACTGTCGTGGAACCACCAGGGTGGGCCGAGACGCATCGCCGGGTAGTGGCCTGCCAGCGTGGCCAACTCGCGGGAATAGGGAGATTCGTCCAGGGTGAATACGATGAGCCTCAGCCTTGGATCGTTGCCGTACTTGTTCAGCAGCGGGTGCAGGTTGTGGGTAAACTCGCTGCGCTCGGGGATGTCACACCCCTTGTCGCGGCCAAAACGGTCGAAAATGGGCCGATTGTGATTGCGCACCGAGCCCACGTGAAACTGCATCACCAGGCCGTCCTCCATGCTCATGCGCGCGCTCTCCATGATCATGTGGGCTGTGAAACGGGCGGCATCCTCAGGTGTGGCCTCTCCCCGAAGCGCGCGTTGGAGGCGCGTCTCGGCCTCCGACGAGGACAGCTCCGCCGTGTAGGCCGACACAGCGGCGTGGTCGGTCGCCCTGGCTCCCATACGCTTGAAGTAGGCGCGCCGCTGCTCCAGCGCCTGGACAAACGTGGCGTACGAGTTGACGGTGACACCGCTGACCTCACTCAAAGTGTCGATGTTCGCCTGCCAGCCCTCCGTCTGCAGGTTGACCACCGCGTCGGGGCGGAAGGTGGGGCGGATGTCGGCCGTCCACCCGGAATCCTTGATCCTCTGATGGTGCGCCAGCGTATCGGTGGCGGCGTCGGTGGTACACAGCACCTCGATGTTGAAGCGCTCGAACAAGGCACGGGGTCGGAACTCGGGCGAGGACAGCCTCTCCGCGATCTGGTCATAGATAGCCTGGGCCGTCTCGCCGTTGAGTTTATCCTCGACGCCCAGGACCTCGATCAACTCCTGAGTCAGCCAGATGCCGCTGGGCGTACCCCGGAAGAGATGGAAGTTCTCGGCCAAAACCTGCCAGATCTTGCGGTGATCCAGCTCGACCGGGCCACCGTCGGCACGGGGTATACCCAGCGACTCCAGCGTAATCCCCTGCGAGTAGAGCATACGATAGACGTAATGATCGGGGATGATCAGCAGCTCGGCCGGCGTGCCGAAGGTGGCATTCTCATCAGCGAATAGTCGAGGATCCACGTGCCCATGCGGGCTGACGATGGGCAATCCGGCCACCGACTCGTACAGATCCCGCGCGACGCGCCGTTGCGCGGGATCAGCGTCGAAGTAGCGATCTGGGGACAGACACCACGGAGTTTTGCTCATATTCCACCCTTTGACACGCCCGTTTATCGGGGCTCTCAATCCTTGGACCGCCCGGATGTCTGCATCCGCTGCATCCCTGCTCGCTCCTCCTATATCTCCACACACCCGAACTCAAGCACGCCGCGCTACTACTCAGCCACTGGCATGACGCAAGACCTGACAGGTTTTGCATACCGATTCTTGGCGTAGGTGCTTTTCCAAACGGGAATTCCCTTTGCCTCAAAGGCTTCCTTGGAAACCTGTCAGGTCTAGCCTGAGCAGTAACCACACCGCCGCCTACGGAGCGGTGGCACGGACGATAAGCTCCGGCCTGAGCACGACCTCCGCGCACAGACTGCGGTGCCCGTCGCCCTCCTCTGAACGTCGCTCCCACTGGGTCGGGCCTTCCTCGGCGGGACAACCGGCGATGCGGTTCAGCAACAACTGCATCGCCTGGGCACCCAGGTCGTAGCGGGCCACACGACAGGTGGTCAACGGCGGCGTGACCAGCGCGGCCAACAAGATATCGTCAAAGCCCACGACAGCCAGGTCGGCGGGCACCCGCCGGCCCAGATCGGCACACGCGCGGAGCGCGCCGACGGCAACCAGGTCGTTGTAGCACACGAGAGCGGTCAGTTCGGGATGAGCCGTCAGCAACTCCGTTGCCGCCCGGTGACCGCCATCCACGTCGGCAGGGCAAGGAGCCGTCCACGCAGGGTTGTGCGACACCCCGGATGCGGCAAGTGCAGCGCGATAGCCCTCGGCCCGACAGCGACCGCTGCGGGAGGCTGGCGGCCCCGACAGGAAACCCACCGCACGATGCCCGCCGTCCAGGAGATGCTGCGTGGCCATGCGTCCGCCGGACACGTCGTCCAGCATGACCACGCCGACTGCGGCCTCCCCACTCGCTGGCTCCAGGTCGCGGTTAACCAGGACGACGGCCGAATGGGAGGCCACCACCGCGTGCAACTTGCCATCGTCGAGCCGCGAACTGCACAGCACGACGCCGTCCACACGCTTCTCCTCCAGCGAGTGGAGCACGGCCAGTTCACGCTCCGGATCCTCGTCCGTGTTGCACAGGAAAACGTTGTACCCCTGCGCGTGGGCGACGTGCTCCGCGCCGCGCACCACGTCGGAGAAGAAGGGATTCGCGACGTCAGGGATCACCAGCCCGAGCGTGCCGGTACGGCGCGTGGCCAGCCCGCGAGCGATACTGCTGGGGCGATAGCCCATCTCCTCAGCGATGCGCAATACCCGGGCGCGCGTCTGGGAGCTGATCTCGCCCAGGTCGTTGATCGCCCGGGAGACCGTCTGCCGGGACACCCCCGCGGCTCGAGCGACATCTTCAATGGTCACCCTTTTGCGGCCCATTTACCCTCCCGTGAGCGCTCACGGGCGATGATACCACAGTTGTGAGGGCATGTCAAGAGAGAAATGGCCTGGACCAACAATGGACCGCCGGCATCCTGCCGGCATGACGTCCGCGGATGGTCGGAATCAGTGTCCGCTTCCGCTGTCCTTCAGGAATAGCTCGATCACCGGCACGGCTACAGGAGGCTTCTGGACGGGCAACTCGAGCGTCAGTGTGCCCAGTCTGCCCCCCATGCTCGTGTTCTGCGCCTGCTGAGCGGGGTCGATGACCCGCATTTGGACCTCGGAGCCGTCGTTGAGCAACTGGGCGTACTCGACCCGGCCCGCCAGGCCGTCGAGATGCACGTGGTGGAACGGCCAGGAGAAGAGGTGCAGGTACAGGCGGTCGCCGTTCTGGGTATAGCGGCAATCGGGCGGCGGCGTGAAGTCGCTGGCGGTGCAACCGTAGATCGAGCGCCCATGCAGGCGCATCCACTCGCCGATGGTGCGCAGCCGCTCCACCGCTTCGGGCTCGAATTCACCGCGCGCGTTCGGCCCGACGTTGAGCAGCAGGTTGCCGCCCTTGGACACGGTGTCCACCAGCATCCGAATGAGCATACCCGCGGGCTTCCAATCCAGGTTGTCCCGGTGATAGCCCCAACTGCCGTTGAGCGTCTGGCACGCCTCCCAGACGACCGGCTTGCCTTCTACCGTCATCCAGCCACGCGGCTGGTACTGCTCCGGCGTCTTGAAATCGCCGCCGATCTCCATGCGGTCGTTGACGATGATGCCTGGCTGCAGTTCGCGCACCATGGCCATCAGCTCGTCCGACTGCCACTCGTCCTTGCCCTTGCCCCTGGACCAGCCCCAGTCGCGATGGGAATAGGAGAAGTCGAACCACATGATGTCGATCTTGCCGAGCTGGGTGAGCAACTCCCGCGTCTGCCCGTGGAGGTATTGTGCGTACTTGCGCACGTCGCGGTGCTTTTGCGCCTCTCGAAACGCGACGTCGGCGCGCATAGGATGCAGCCCGTCAACGGGAAACTCGGGATGGTGCCAGTCAATCAAGGAATGATAGAAGCCAAACTTGAAACCCTCAGCGCGGAACGCCTCCACCGCCGGTCTGAGCACGTCCTTCCCCCAGGGCGTGTTAGGCGCCTTGTAGTCGGTCAGCGCCGAGTCCCACAGGCAGAAGCCATCGTGGTGCTTGCTGGTGACGACGCAGTACTTCATCCCCGCGTTCTTGGCCTCACGGGCCCACACGGCAGGGTCGTACAGATCCGGGTAGAAGTGATCGAAGTATCTCTGGTAATCCTCATCACGAATACACTCGCGGTTCTTGACCCACTCGTGCCGCGCAGGCAGGGCATAGATGCCCCAATGTATAAACAGACCGAAGCGAGCGCGGACGAACCAAGCAGTGTCGCCAAGAGTGGGTTCCGGCAATACGGGCATGGCCAATTCCTCCTGGTCTAGGGCTCTACGGAAATCTCCAGCCCCTCTGTGGGGATGACCTCGAAGAACGTGTTTCCGACCTTCAGCGGGATCGGGTTCCCATCCGCATCCGTCAGGGTCAGCATGTCGTCCCGCTCCCAGCGCTGCCAGAACGCCTCGACCTGGACGCCGTCGCGGAAGATGAGCGCGCGATTGGAGTACCAGAGGGCAAACTGGATCGAGAGCGCGCCGCTGTGGGGCTCCTCGACGATGTCCGTGTCCCACTGCGGCACGTAGAGCACGACGACGTTGGCGACGTTGAGCTGCTCGCCGCTGAGCGCGTCGTTGTGGGGTGCGCCATCGGACCAGCGCAGGTATCGGCCGCTGGCCTCGTCGTAGTGCCATTCCGCGTCCAGGCTGCGCCAGGGAACCCGGATCACGGTGGCGGATTGCCCTTCGGCCATCGGCCCCTGGGAGAAGGCCAGTCCCGCCAATTGCTGCCGGCCGCCGATGCCGTTCCCTGCCGCCCAATCGCGCACCAAGGCCGGGCTGGAATACATCGTGTGCTCCAGCGGCACGTCGCGGGTGAAGTCGCGGTAGAAGACCGGCTGCCCCACGCCGACGCTGGGCGAGGCCACCCGCTCGGGATAGAAGTCCGAGTCCTCAACCAACGCCAGCACGCCGTTGCTGAAACCGGAACACGCCAGCACGGCCTTGTAGATCGCCGGTATCTCCAGGTCGATCAAGCGGCCGCTGCGCACCGGCCCCACGCGCTCCGGATCCTTGCCCAGGAAGACGGCCGTCCAACGGCTGGCGAACCAACCTTCATTGTAATGCTCGAAGATCAGATCCGCACTGTTGATGCCCGCCTGAGGGCGGACGTATTGGCCAGGCCAGTTGGAGATCTTGATCGCCACCGGCACCCGCTCCAGCACGCTGGCATCATCTACCTTCTCGCCGGTGAGCGGGTTGACGTCCGCGGGCCACGGCGTCGGCGTTGGGGTAAACTCAGGCGTGGGGGTCCAGGTGGGCAGAGGAGTGGCCGTTGGAGGCGGCGTGGCCGTCGGCGCCAGAGGCGCGGCGGTGCGGGTGGGCGTTTGCGTGATCTGCGGCGTCGCACTGCCACAGCCGCCCAGCGCGGCCGATATGAGCGCCCCCGCCGCCAGCCCGGCCGTGATCAAGGTCAAGAGGCGCATTCGCTTCCTGTGCTGTGTATGGCTCATCGTGGTCTACCTCCGCGTGGAATCCGTGAAGCGCGGGGTATTATAGCACAATGTGATGGACAGTAGAAGATGAGCTCGCTTCTCTGCTTGACCTGGCCTTGGTCAAGAGATACTCGCTGCTGATGGTGCCATCGCTGAACAGGTTAAGCGACGTGCAGCTCGTGCGCTCGAAACGCCAATAGGTGACCTCCACGCCGTCGTAGTCATAGACAGGGTTGCCCCGGTAGCTGCCGGCCGGCGTGAGGCCAGACAGGATGTCCCAGCGGCGTGAGTCGCCATACAGGTGACGGAAGGCCAGCCGCCGGATGCCGATCTCACGGCAGCGGGCCAGGAAAGCGCCCACTTGACCGGCGTTGTGTTCGGTGAGCACGCAGGAGACCTTGACCGGAATGCGCGCGGCCTGCAGTATGGCCGGCAGGTCGGGCACCCGACGCGAACCGGTCATGCGCTCGTAGGTATCCGGGTCGAAGGCGGGAAAGGAGACCGTGGCCCGGTCGTAGCAGTTGAAGACGTCCATCTTCCCGAGGGCCAACTGCCCGTTGGTGTGAAGTGAGAGCTGCACGCCCGGCAGTCGCTCCCTCAACCAGGCGATCAAGCGCGCCTCGTGGCGATAGAGCTGCGGGTCGGTGGTGGTGCCGGTGAGGATCACCTGCCGCACGCGATGGCGGCGCAGCGATGCCACGAAGGCGCCCAGGCCCCGCAGCGGAAACTCGCCCAGGTTATCCCGGTTGAGGGCCGGGCCCACCTGCTTGCCGATGCAGTAGGGACAGCGCAGGTTGCACGGTCCGGCGAAGAGGATATTGGCGAAATCGTATACTGCGTTGAAATTCTTGTTCATCGTGCTAGAATTTCACCGGTTCCGAGTCCAGACGGATCAGGTAATCCTTCACCGCCCCGGCGTAGAACAGCGCCACGACGCCGTTGAAGTGCTCAGCACCCTTGCGCGTGAGGCGCAGGTATGGGCCAACGCACGTCATCAAGCCCCGCCGGAGCACGAAGTCGACCTCGCGCGGGAAATGATCCTCCAGCCGGACGCCGAACTTGGAGAGGAAGTGCTCCCGGTGGATCTCGCCGAAGTAGAACGAGACGGCGATCATCTTGGCCATCGCCACGTCCAGGGGCAGGTGGTACAGATCCTGGATCGGCAGTCGCCCAGCGTCCACCGCTCTCAGGTAGGGTTTGAGCGATTTCGACGCCGCGCCCAGGTTGTACGAAAGCGTGTGGTGCGAGAGCGACTGGGCGCCCAGCCCCAGGCCCAGATAGGGCGTGTCCTTGACCACCCGCTCGGTCAGGTAGTCGCTGGTGCCCACGTCGCCGGGGACCCGGCTGTACGTGTTCTTGCCCGGCGTGCCGGCGTAGCCAGCCGCCAGGAGCAGGTCCCGGGCGATAGCCTCTAGCTCGTTGACGGCCTGCCGCGTGACACGGGCGGCCTGATCCTGGATGCGCGTCCCCTTGTAGCGCATGCGATACAGCGTGATGTACTCAGGCCCCAACGAGATCGTCTGCGCGACGGTGGTGCGCCAGGTCTCCGGCGATTGCTCGGCGAAGCCGTACATCAGGTCGACGTTGAAGCGGCGAAAGCCGGCGTCGCGGATGGTGCGCACAGCCCCCTCCAGCATCGTCAGGCCCTCGTACTCGCGGCCCAGCGAGCGGGCCAGCTTGAAGTGCGTCGTCTGCACGCCCATGCTGATACGCTCGATACCCATGTCCCGGTACGCACGGATCTTGTCCGGTTCCCGGTCGGCGATGATGGGCGTCGTCTCGATGCTGATGGCGAGCCCGGGCTTGACGCGGAACGACGCCCGTGCCGCCTCGACCACCCGGCGAATGTTGCCCGGCTTGACGAAGGCGGGCGTCCCGCCGCCGATATCGAAGCCGATGAGCGTCTTGCGGGGCGTGTCCAGATGGCGACGATAGAGGTCGAATTCGCGCAGGAGGGCGTCGAAGTAGGCGTCTTCGGCGTCGTTCTCGGCCCGGTCCACGACGGTGTATTCGCAGTACCTACAGCGCGCCTTGCAGAAGGGTACGTGGACGTACAGGCCCAGCGTGTCAATTCCCCGCCAAGCAGCCCGGACCGTGGATGTCACCTCACCTCTGGGAACCCGGTACGCGCTCACCGTCGTCCGATGATGGATAGGGTAAGCCGTGTTGGCGATGTGATGATGGCGCAGCCCTGCCGCGAAGACAAGTTCAGGGGGAAAGCTCTGCCTGTCGGCGCGGGTCGGTGTGTTCCAGCGCAGTTCTTTCGTGCTTTCCATGGGAGACCTCCTATATTAGTGTATTAAGCACACTAAGTATCGGCAAAAAAGAGAGAGGTACCGCTTAGTGTATTTCACACACTAATTATACCAGAATAGGAGGCGCTTGTCAAGCCCTTCCAAACCACGGCGGGGATTTAGTAACGCGGTCCAAGGTACCTGCAACTCAGCGCAGCCTGAAACACCGAACACCTGGTCTCCATTGGTATCTTTTCAACAGACCGGGGTAGGGGCAGGTCTTGTACCTGCCCAAGAGGGCAACCACAAGGGTTCGCCCCTACACATTGAGACGATACCCCCATTGGATGCATGGGCGCAGCAAGAAAAAAACCGGGACGACACAAGGTCGCCCCGGTTCCATGTTGAGTCAGCGTGGCTACTTCTTCTTGATGGCCGCGTAAACCGCACCGCCGATCGCGCCCAAGATGGCGCCGCCGACGGCTCCCCCCAAGATGCCGATGATCACAGCGCCGGCGCCAACGCCGACGCCAATCAGCGCCGACCCTGCCTCGCCGCCCAGCAGATCCGAGGCCGCGCTGACGGAGCCAAAGATCAGGTTCAGGACGCCGCTGACGACCGCATTCACCGCACTGGCGATCGCACCTGCGACGGCCCCGCCCACTGCACCCTCACCAATTCCGGCCCCTGTTTCATCAAGATAGCCGTACAAGGCCCCGGTCAACAGGCCGATGACCGGGCCAGCCCAACAGACCAGGCACCCCAGGAAGGGTATCCGCGTGATGAGTGCAACCACGAACCCCACTGCCGCGCCAATCAGCCCTGCCTTGAGCGCCGCCGACATGTTCAGCTTCATGTGAGATCTCCTTTCATGGCTCTATATGTGTCACAGATATGCACAGTTGTGCGCTACGACTAGCTGTGTCCCCCGCCACGCGCAGATGCTTATAGCAACAACACCGAGGAAGCGAGAAAGTTGCTCATACACGGATCAACTCCGTCCAGCTCGGCGTCTGGCGTTTTAGCACAGCGTGTAGTAGAATAGATGCAAAGCTGCAAATTGTCAAATGCACAAATCAGCGAATCTACAAGTTCAGCCAATCTGCAAGTGGCAAGTCAGCACATCACCAACACAGAATAGCTGCCTCCAACTTCCAACTTCCAACTTCCAACCTCTAACCTCCAATCGCCATTGACGTGAGACTCGTGTGAGCACTAACGTGGCCAAACAAGCGTGGTTCATCCCCGGAAGACCTGGGACGCCCGAAGGACCGCTGGCCCGCTACCGCCCCGTTCAGCCAAGCCGGGCAGCAGGGGCCTACGTGCGGCGTCTAACCCAGCCCGGCGACCTGGTCGTGGACCTGTTCTGCCAGGGACCGACAATCGTGCGGGAGACCGCCGCCACGGGCCGCCGAGCGCTCGGGGCCAGCGTCAATCCGCTGCTGGTCGCCATCGCTCGCCTGGGGCTGTGCCGGCGCGACGCCGACGCGCTGAAGGCCGCCTTCACCCACCTGGCCGACAGTCCCAAGGGAGACGTCGCCCTGCACCAACACATGGCCGATCTGTATCGCTCCGCGTGTCCTGCCTGCGGAGCCCTGGGCATCGCGGAGTGGTTCGCCTGGGACCGCGACGGCAACTACCCGTTCCAGAAAGCGGTTCGCTGTTCCCGCTGCGAGGCGGTGACGGAAGGCGCTGTGGATGAAGCGGACGCAGAATCCGCCCGCCGCATCCATCCCCGGGGCCTGGCCTACTACACCGCGCTTGACCGCGTCGCCCCAACCGGTCACCCGGCGCGGGGTCAGACCGCCGAGTTGGTGGGACTCTACACGCCGCGCAACCTCGCGGCGCTGATGGACGTGGTGATGAGGCTCGAAACGCCTAAGCCCGATGAGGTCTCTGGGGAGGCGGTCACAATCGCACTGACTGCCGCTCTTCTCGAATGCTTCGATGCCGGCAGCAGCCTCGATCCCTACGGCGAGAAGCGGCCGCGACCGCGCACGCTGCGCATCCCGCCCCGGTATCTGGAACGCAACATCTGGCTGTGTTTGGAGCAGAGCCTCGGTCGCCTCATGGACGAGGAATCCGGTCCTCCCCGAAGTGAGGATGGCAGCAGGGAGGCTGCGCCAGAGGCCAGGGACATCGCGGCCATGGTACGGGGCGAAGAGGCAGGATATGCCCTCGTCAACCGGTCAGCCCGCGAGGTCGGAGAGATCGTGCCGCCGGGCAGCGTCGCTCTCATATTCGCCGATCCGCCCCGGCCCGATGGGGTCTTCTGGGCGCTCTCGGCACTATGGGCCGGGTGGCTGTGGGAGTCCTCAGCCATCCGTGCGCTGAGTCCTTTCCTACGCCGCCGGCGCTTCGACTGGGGATGGCACCGGCGCGTGCTGCAGGCCGCACTGAGGGCCGTGGCTCCGCTGCTCACACCGGAGGGCCACCTGGTGACATTGTTTTCAGACCATGACAACGTCCTGCTGGAATCGGTCTGCCTGGCGGCCAGCGGCGCCGGTTACGCCCTGGAGGGATGGGGCTATAGCCAGGAGGCCGGTCACCGGATCGTGTGGCGATGGGAAGACACACAGCTCACGCCGCCAGGCGATTGGGAACACGGGGCTCCCTACCCGCAAATCGAGACGCTCAAACACGAACTGACCGCGGAGGCAAGGGCATCCGTCGTCAGCACCGTACAGGCGCGCGGAGAGCCAACACGGCAGAAGATGCTACGCAGCAGCGCATACACGCACCTGGCGACCTGCGGGGCGCTGGGGAACACGGCGGCCATTCCCGAGGACGGCGACGCGCCCTCGCCCTTGGCGCTGGCCGCCGGCGCGGTCGACAGCGCGCTTGACGATGGCCCCCTGGTGCAGGTCTCGGACCAGGAGGATGCCAGCGGGGAGCTGTGGTGGTTGGCCGACGCAGCCCGAGAGGCCGAGCCCGTGGCGCGCCAGGTCGAAACGCCCCTGGCCGACCGGGTCGAGACCCAGGTACGGTCGTTGCTCGGAGAGCGGCAGGCGTGGGCTCTGGAGGAACTGGAGGAGGCGGTCTACGCCCGCTTCCCCGGCCCGCTCACGCCCGGATCGACGCTGGTGTCGGCCTGCGTCGAGTCCTACAGCGTGCACGACGGCGCTGCCGTCCGTCTGCGCCCTGAGGACGCACCCGGACGCCGCGCCGGCGAACTCGACGCGCTGCGGCGAGACCTGGCGGAACTAGGCAAGCGGCTGGGGTTCGAGATCGGCCAGCGAGGCGATTGGGACGTACGCTGGCTGGCAGAGGGGCAGGAAGCGTACGTTTTCAGCATAAGCGCGACGGCGGTTCTGGGCCCCCACCTACTCGCCCGAAGGACGACCGATGAGAGCGCCCAGCGCTGCCTCGTCGTGCCCGGCGGCCGGGCGCGGCTGGTCGGGCTCAAGCTCCAACGTGATCCGCGCCTGGCCCGGGCCGTCGAGATAGACGGCTGGCAGTTCGTCAAGTTTCGCCACCTGCGCCGCCTGCTTGGCGAGGAGGAACTGGATCGGCACGCCCTCAAGACCGTGCTGGGGCTCGATCCCATCGCCGAGCAGGAGGCGGCCCAGATCCCACTATTCTAGGAGCGACATGAACGAGTCACAGACAAGCCTGACACTGGAGGAGGTGTCCCGGCGGCTGGACCAGGCCGGGATCACCTGGGCGGTGTTCGCCGGGGCAGCCGCGGCTGTCTACGGCGCGACGCGCCCGCTGACCGACGTAGACATCCTGGTGCCGATGGCCGAGGGGGATCGGGCAGCTGCCCTGTTCCCCGGCGGACGGGTGAAGCGCCAGGAAGATGATGCCGTCCGCAGCATCCAGATACCCGGCTACGACGTCGTGGCCGGGTTGACGATGGATTACGACGGCGAAACTTTCACCGTGGACCTGGACGCCCACATGGCGGCGCGGCTCACGCGCCACGAGATCGCCGGCGTCCCGGTGCCCGTCGTCCCGCCAGAGGACAATATCCTGCTCAAGGCCATTTGGGGACGCGGCCCAGAGGCAAACAAGCACGACTGGGAGGATGTACAGGCCATGATGGCGCATGGGCCGGTGCTCGACTGGGAGTACCTGCGTTGGCGGGCCGGCACGTGCGGGTCTGGTCCGCGGGTGCAGCAGGCAATGGAGAGACTGGAGGTTGGAGGTTAGAGGTTGGAGGTTGGAGGGAGAAGAGTGGAGACAGTAGCGTAATGGGACAACGAGATCTGGCCGGGGCGTACGCGCGCGGGCTGTACCACGCATGTGGCGTGGACGATGCCGAGAACAGGCCGCTGATTGGCATCGCCAACTCCTGGAACGACCTGGTCCCGGGGCACGTCCACCTCGACCAGGTGGCGGAGGCAGTGAAGGAAGGCGTGCGCGCCGCCGGGGGCATTCCCCTGGCGTTCAACACCATCGCGCTGTGCGACGGCATCTGCCAGGGACAGGGGATGCACGCCATCCTGCCGAGCCGGGAAGTGATCGCCGCGTCGGTCGAACTGACGGCGCGGGGCTATCGCTTCGATGGGCTGGTCTGTCTGGCCTCGTGCGACAAGATCATACCGGGGATGCTGATGGCGGCGGCGCGGCTTGATCTGCCCACTGTGTTCGTCACCGGTGGGTTGATGGCCGAAGGCGAATGGCACGGCCAGCGCGTCGTCACCTGCGACGTCAAGGAGGCCATTGGACGCGCCAACCGGGGAGAGATCACGCTCGACGAGCTGCACGAGATCGAGCACGCGGCCTGTCCCGGCCACGGCGTGTGCAACATGATGGGCACCGCCAACACGATGTGTGCCGTCGTGGAAGCGGCAGGTTTGAGCCTGCCGAGCAACGCGACGATAGAGGCGGTGGGGAACGGCGATGGAACGCGGGCATCCCTGCCCGCAAAGCGTCAAACGTCGAGCGTCAAACGTCAGGCGTCGGGCGTCGGGCGTCGCCCGGGACGTCAACCCGGAGTTGCTGGCGCTGGCGCGTGCGGCGGGCCGGCGCGTCGTGGAGTCGCTGGCGACAGGGGCCGGCGCCGGCAAGGGCCCATCCCGACAGGTGACGTTTCGCGACGTCGTGACACCGGCGACGCTGCACAACCTGGTCGCCGTCGTGCAGGCCATCGGCGGCTCGACCAACCTGGTGTTGCACCTGGGGGCTCTGGCTGCGGAACTGGGCTACGAACTGACGCTCGACGACTGGGACCGGATCGGGCGAGAGACGCCGCTCCTGGCCAGGTTCAAGCCCGCGTCGCCCCACTCGGTATCGGACTTCGGGCGCGCCGGGGGTGTGCCCGCCCTGCTCAAGGCGCTTTCCCCAGTGCTCGACCTGAGCGCGCCCACCGCCTATGGCTCGACGCTGGCGCAGGTCGCCGCCCAGGCAAAGCTGCGCCGCCCCGAGATCGTGCGCTCGCTCGACGAGCCGCTGGCACCCAGCGGGGGCATCGTCGTCCTGCGCGGCAACCTGGCCCCCGAGGGAGCGGTCGTCAAGGCCAGCGGCGTCCAGCCGGAGATGATGCGCCACGTAGGCCCGGCGCGGGTCTTCGACTGCGAGGAGGACGTGCAGGCAGTCTTGCTGAGTGGCCGCGTGCAGCCCGGCGACGTGCTCGTCGTGCGCTACGAGGGGCCACGCGGCGGACCGGGCATGCGTGAGCTCTCGCTGCCGGCGGCCATCCTGATCGGCATGGGACTGGGGGATTCGGTCGCCATGGTCACCGACGGGCGCTTCTCAGGAGCGACCCGTGGGCCGTGCGTGGGACACGTCTGCCCCGAGGCAGCGGCCGGGGGCCCCCTGGCCGTCCTGCGCGACGGCGACGTGATCGAGATAGACATGCCCAACCGCGTGCTCAACGTGCACCTTAGCGACGACGAACTGAGCGCACGATTGGACGCGTGGAAGCCACCGTCCAGGGAGACCCCACCGGGGTTCCTGCGCCTGTACGCCGGCCACGTCGGCCCGGCCAGCCGGGGCGCCGTGCTCGGCGGAGAGCACGATCCACAAAACCAGCTTGAAAGGAGTGAAATCAGACCATGAGCATCCCTATTGGTGTCCGCCGGGAGGACAAGAGCATCTGGGAGCGTCGCGTGCCCATCGTGCCGGAAGACGCGCGCCGCCTCCTAGACACACACGACATCGAGGTCTGGATACAGCCATCGGAGGTCCGCGTCTTCCAGGACGAGGAATTCGCGCAGTCCGGCGCACGGGTCGAGGAGGATCTCTCGCCGTGCCCGATCGTCTTCGGCGTCAAGGAGATCCCATTACCTTTCTTCCAGCCGGGCCGCACCTACGCCTTTTTCGCCCACGTCGTCAAGGGCCAGGCATACAACATGCCTATGCTCAAACGCCTCCTCGACCTAGGCTGCCAACTGATTGACTACGAGAAGGCAACAGACGAGCAGGGACGGCGGTTGATCTTCTTCGGCCGCCACGCCGGGCAGGCTGGGATGATCAACACGCTGTGGGCGTTGGGCCAACGGCTTAACCAGGAGGGCACACCCAGCCCCTTCGACGACCTGCGCCAGGCGCGCCATTACGGCAGCCTGGCAGAGGCGAAGGCGGCGGTGTCGGCGCTCGGCGAGCGGATCGCGCGGGAAGGGCTGCCGGACGCGATCACGCCGCTCATCTGCGGCTTCGCGGGGTACGGCAACGTGTTCCGTGGCTCCGACGAGATCATCGAGCTGCTGCCCGTGCAGGAGATTCAGCCCCACGAGGTGGCCACCGTCGCCCAGAGCGCTGACTACTCGCGGCACGCGGTGTACAAGGTGGTGTTCAAGGAGGAGCACACGGTAGAGCCGATCTCGCCGGGGGAGCACTTCGCGCTGCACGACTACTACGACCACCCCGAGAAATACCGCTCCCGGTTCCACACCTACCTGCCCCACCTGAGCCTGCTGATCAACGGCATCTACTGGGAGGCGAGGTACCCCCGGTTGGTGACGAAGGCCGACTTGAGACAGCTTTACAGCGGCCCGGAGCTACCGCGCCTCCGGGTCATCGGCGACGTGAGCTGTGACATCGAGGGCGCGATTGAGGCCACGGTCAAGTGCACCGAGCCCGGCGACCCGGTGTTCGTCTACGACCCGGTCGAGGACCGGGCCATCGACGGCTTCGAGAGCCGGGGCGTGGCCGTGCTGGCCGTGGACATCCTGCCCAGCGAATTGCCCCGCGACGCGTCGGAGTATTTCAGCGGCGTACTGATGAAATACATCCCCGCCATCGCCCAGGCGGATTACTCCGTGCCCTTCGAGCAACTGGCCCTGCCACCGGAGATCAAGCGAGCGGTGATCGTCTACCAGGGGGAGTTGACGCCAGACTATCGCTATCTGGAGCGGTATCTTGAGGCGTAGGGGGAGGGAACGACAGGGGTGTCAAGCCACGGGCACAAGTCTCAGGTTCCAGGTTCCAGGCTTCAGGTTCCGGCACCACCTAACCTGTAACCGTGAAACCTGTAACCTGCAACTCTATTCTACAGGAGTTTCTTGATGACACACGACAAAACCGTATTAGTTCTCGGAGCCGGCCTGGTCGCCAGGCCCCTCGTCCACTACCTGCTCGATCAGGCAGGCTATCGCGTGACGGTCGCCAGCCGCACGCTCGGCAAGGCCGAGGCGCTGGTCGGCAACCGTCCAGGCGGCAGGGCACTTGCGTTCGACGTCACGCGGGACAGCGCCGGGCTGGGTGACCTGGTCGCCGGGGCCGACCTGGCCGTCAGCCTGCTGCCCTACATCCACCACGTGCAGGTGGCCGAGCAGTGCGTCCGCCACCGCAAGCCGCTGGTCACGACCAGCTACGTCAGCGACGCCATGCGGGCGCTGGACGGCGCGGCACGGGAGGCCGGCGTCATCCTGCTCAACGAGATCGGCCTCGACCCCGGCATCGACCACATGTCGGCCATGCGCGTCATCAACCGGGTGCACGACGCCGGCGGGGAGGTCAAGGCGTTCCGCTCCTACTGCGGCGGCCTGCCGGCCCCCGAGGACAACGACAACCCGCTGGGCTACAAGTTCTCCTGGAGCCCGCGCGGGGTGGTGCTGGCCGGGCGCAACGAGGCGCGCTACCTGGAACACGGGCACGTCGTCGAGGTACCCAACGCCCGCCTCTTCGCCACCCACTACGTGACCCACGTGCCGGGGCTGGGCGATTTCGAGGCCTATCCCAACCGCAACTCGCTCCCTTACGTCGACATCTACGGCATCCCCGAGACCGACACGATGTACCGGGGCACCCTGCGTAACCTGGGCTGGTGCGACGTGATGCAGAAGCTGAACGAGCTGGGCTACTTCAGCCTGGATACCCAGGCAGACCTGCCCGGCAAGACGTTCCGGCAGGTGATGGCGGAATTGGTCCACGAGAGAGGCCAGGGTACCACGGGCGACCTCAAGGCCGGCCTGGCGGCCTCCCTCAACGTCTCGCCCAACTCCGGCGTGATGATGGCGCTGGAGTGGCTGGGGCTCCTGGACGACGCGCCTGTCCCGGACGAGACGACGCTGCTGGACGTCCTGGCGGACCAGATGCTGGTCAGGATGCCCTACCGGGAGGGAGAGCGCGACATGGTGGTCCTGGTGCACCAGTTCACCGCCGCATACCCAGACCGCCAGGAGCATATCACCTCGACGTTGATTGACTTCGGCGTATCCGGCGGGGAGACCTCGATGGCCCGCACGGTGGGCCTTCCGGCGGCCATCGGCGCGCGGATGATCCTGGAGGGGCAGATTACGCTGACCGGCGTCCAGATTCCGGTCGTGGCGGGGATCTACGAGCCGGTGTTGGGGGAACTGGAGGAGATGGGGATCGCGTGCGTGGAGGAGGTGAAGGTGACACGTAGTGCGTAGTACGCACCGCGCCCGGCACGACGTGCAACTCAGCATGCCACATCTGCGTACATGAAGATGAAGCGGACATTGGTCGTGCGTCCGTGGATAGAACAGTGACCTGAAAGGAGATGTACGCGATGTTGAAATTGCTGATCTGGCTGATCAAGTTGCCCTTCGTGCTGGTCGGGATCGTGCTGATGCTCACGCTGGGGCTGGTGGGGATCCTGATCACCCTGCTCGGCGTGTGCCTGATCCCGGTGCTGGGAGTGGGACTGCTGATCGTGCCGATCGGGTTGGCCTTCCTCCTCGTCGCCTGGCTGATCGCACAGATACTGTAGGTCGCTCCGCGCCCCCTGCTCTCACACTGGCAGGGGCGGACATTGGTCGTGCGCCCGGCGACGCTTCTCAACCCCGTCCCTCTCGTCTCCCCTGACGGCACTCCGGCAGACCTGCGGACGGATGCCGCCAACCGCAGCGGTCGGTAGAGACGCAAAATCTAGACGCAAGATCTTGCGTCTCTACCACTACGAACCTTATCCCCTCGTTCCGCTATTTGGGATTTGGGGTTTGGGACTTGGGATTTGGGACTTGTCACTTCTCCTCTTCCCGCACCTGCCGCTGGAGCCCGTACAGCTTGTTGATCGCGTCCAGCGGCGTCATCGTGGAGACGTCCAACTCCCGCAGGTCCTTCACCACCGGGGGCTCATCGGCGAAGAGCACCGGCTGGAAGGGCTCCAGATCGGGAGTGCCGGGGCGGAACTCCCCGCTCTCCAACTGCGCCAACAGCTCCTCGGCCCGGTGGATGACCGGGCGCGGCACGCCCGCCAACTGCGCCACGTGGATGCCGTAAGAGCGATCGGCCCCGCCGGGCACGACCTTGTGGAGGAAGACGACCTGGTTGCCCTCCTCGACCACGTCCAGGCTGTAGTTGCGCACCGCCGGGAGCCGCTCCGCCATCTCGGTCAATTCGTGGTAGTGCGTGGCAAACAGCGTCCGGGCGCGTCGCTCGGGGTGGTTGTGCAGATACTCCACCACCGCCCAGGCGATGGACAGGCCATCGTACGTGCTGGTGCCCCGCCCGATCTCATCGAGGATGAGCAGGCTGCGCGGGGTGGCGTGGTTGAGGATGCTGGCCGTCTCCACCATCTCGACCATGAAGGTAGACTGGCCTGAGGCGACCTCGTCCTGCGCACCGATGCGGGTGAAGATGCGATCCACCAGGCCGATACGCGCCCGGTCGGCGGGCACGAAGCACCCCATCTGCGCCATCAACACGATGAGCGCGTTCTGTCGCAGGTAGACCGATTTCCCGGCCATGTTGGGGCCGGTGATGATCAGAATGCGCTCGTCGCCGTTGAAGCGCACGTCGTTCGGCGTGAACGGCTCGTGCCCCAGCGCCTGCTCGACCACCGGGTGCCGTCCCGCGTCGATCTCCAGCACACCCTCGCCCTCGTCGGTCAATTCAGGTCGCACGTAGCGATTGCTCACGGCCACTTCGGCCAGCGCCGCCGCGACGTCCAACTCCGCCAGCGCCCGGGCCGTCTTGAGCAACGCCCGCGCCCGCGCCCCCACCTGCTCGCAAACGCCCTTGAAGAGGCGCGCCTCTACCTCGGCCTGCCGCTCCTCCGCGTTGAGGATCAGCGTCTCGTACTCCTTCAGTTCCGGCGTGATGTAGCGCTCGGCGTTGACCAGCGTCTGCTTGCGGATGTATTCGTCAGGCACCGCGTCCAGGTTGGATTTGGTGACCTCGATGTAGTAGCCGAAGACCTTGTTGTAGCCCACCTTGAGGTTCCGGATGCCCGTGCGCGCGCGCTCCTCCTTCTCCAGGTTGGCGATCCACGTCCTGGCATCCCGCGCCGCCGTGGCGATGCTGTCCAGTTCGGTGGCGAAACCGGGCCGGATGACCCCGCAGGCGGAGACACTGGCGGGCGGATCGTCCACGATAGCAGACGCGATGAGCGCGGCCACGTCGTCGCACGGATCCAGCGAAGACGCGAGACGCAAGACGCAAGACGCAAGATGCGCTTGGCGTCCCCTTGTCTCCCCGTCCCCTTGTCCCCCGCGACCGTCTGCGGTCGACGTCTCCCCGATGATCTCCACCAGCCCGGGCACGGCCTCCAGGCTCTTGCGTATGCCGACGAGGTCACGGGGCCCGGCGATGCCCGAAAGCACTCGGTTGCTCAGGCGCTCCAGGTCGGGCACCGGCTTGAGGATCTCGCGGACACGGCCACGCAGGATCGTGCCTTCGTAGAACGCCTGGACCTGGTCCAGCCGCGCCTCCAGCGCGGCCCGGTCCAACAGGGGCTGGGCCAGGCGCACCCGCAGAAGTCGCCCCCCCATCGGGGTCAGCGCCCGGTCGAGCACGCCCAGGAGCGAGCCGCGGGTCTTGCGCTCGCGAATCGTCTCGGTCAACTCCAGGTTGCGGCGCGTGTTGGCGTCGAGCATCATGAAGCGAGCGGTCGAGTAGGTGCTCAACCCGACGATCTGATCCAGCGCGCCCTTCTGAGTCTCCCGCAGATAATGCACGATCGCACCGGCGGCCCGGATAGCGAGGGGCTTGCCCGCACAGCCGAAGCCGTCCAGCGTCGCCACGCCGAAGTGATCGAGCAGCGTCTGGCGAGCCGCGCCCAACTCGAAACGATAGGCCGGGAGCGCCGTGAAATGAATCCCCGGTATGGGACCACCGGACGCGCGATCAACGTCCGCGCCACCCTGGCCGCTCCCCCCGCCCCGGGTGTCAGACGGGGCACTAATGAGACACTCCCGGGGCTGCAGCCGCGCCAACTCCTGCTCCACCTCGCTCGCGGCCAGTTGCGCGGTGGCGAACTCGCCCGTGGTGATGTCGGCGTAGGCCAGACCCGCCCGGCCGCCTGCATCCGCATCGTCCTCGAAGACCACAGCCGCCAGGTAGCTCGGGCGTTTCTCTTCCAAGAGCGCCGGCTCGACGACCGTGCCCGGCGTGACGACCCGCGTCACCTCGCGGGCAACCAATCCCCGGCCGGTGACCTCCCCGACCTGCTCGGCGATGGCGACGCGGTAGCCCTTCTCGATCAAGCGGGCGATGTATCCCTCGATGGCGTGGTGGGGGACGCCCGCCATCGGCACGCGCTGGTTCTTGGCCACAGGGCGCGAGGTCAGGACGAGGTCGAGTTCGCGGGCCGCGATCTCCGCATCCTCGTCAAAGGTCTCGTAGAAGTCGCCCAGCCGGAAGAATACGACGGCGTCTGGATGCTGGGCCTTGATCTGGAGGTACTGTCTGCGTACAGGGGTTACTTTGGGCATAGCCTCATCGCCTGCTCTTCGAAGTAGCCGCGGACACACAACCAACGAATGACGTTTGACGTTTGACACTTAACGTTTGCGGGCAAGGATGCCCGCGGTCCCACAGCGTCTGTCGCCCAGTCTTCCTCTATTGTAGCGCATCCGCCAGGCTTGACAAGCATACCAGTCGACGTATACTTGCCCCCGATATGGCCGACGAAGCGGAGAAGAACCAGGTAGAGCAACAACATACTCCCGACCAACGTCCGCCCGCTCCAGAACCAGAGGAAGAGGCTCCAGAGCGATCCCAGGACGCACCTCCAACCTCCAACCTCCAACCTCCAACGTCCAACACAGGGAGACACGACGGCGCGCTCCGGCGACTCTGGGGCCGCGTCACCTTCGCCTTCGCCTGGATCTGCAGGCCCAACGAGGTCGGCCAGCCCATCACGCTCGCGCCACACGGCGTGCGCCTGCTCGTGCTCCTGGTGCTGGGCAACCTGATCGTCCTGGTACTGCTGGCCGTTGCACTGTACCGGTCGACCACGACGCCCGTGCTCGTGCAGTCCATCCAGTCGCCCGCGGCCACCGAGACACCGGCTCCCTCGCCCATCCTCGGCCCCACCCCCACCCCGTTCGGCAGTGGCGGTGCCATCGCCCTGACCCTGCGGCGGAACAGCAATGCCGACATATACGCCCTGAACCAGGTGGATCGCCAACTGGTGCGCCTGACCCACGATCCGGCCGAGGACCGAGACCCAGACTGGTCCCCCGACGGCAACTACATCGCATTCGCGTCGAACCGCGCCCACAACTGGGACATCTATCTGCTCGATCTGCTCAGCGGCGCGCTGATCCGCCTGACCCACGACGCGGCCTTCGACGCCAGTCCCAGTTGGTCACCCGATGGTCGCTGGATTGCCTTCGAGTCCTACCGGCGCGGCAACCTCGACATCTACGTGATGAGCACCACCGGGCAACAGATACAGCGCATCACGACCGACCCCGCGCCCAACTACGGTCCGGCCTGGTCGCCCGACAGCCGCGCGATCGCTTACACCACATTCCACGACGGCAACAAGGACATCACGGTCCACGTCCTCGATCACAGCTCCGTGGAGGAATACGAAGAGGAAAGGGAACAGATCATCAACCTCACGCAGAGCCCGGACGTAGATGAGGATGCACCGGTCTGGTCTCCCGACGGCACCCGGCTGGCCTACGTAAGCGGACCGCGTGGCAACCCCTCCATCCAGGTCACGCGATTCGACTGGGACGCCCTGGCGGCGGACCAGACGCAGAGCGAGCTTTTCGGCGCGGGCACGTCGCCCGCCTGGTCCCCCGACGGAGAAAGCCTGCTCTACGCGTACCAACGCGGCGCGATCAGCCACCTCGTCGCGGCCAGCACGACGGACTGGGCGCTGTTCCACGAGGTATACAGCGTCGAAGGCCCGCTGGACGGCCTGACGTGGACCAGTCTGCCCCTGTCTCCCCGCGTCGTGGCGCGGGCGGAGGCAGACGCCCCGCCTGAGGAGCCCGCTTTCTACCTGGAACTGATACAGCCGACCCCAACGGCAGGTCCATCGGATGCCGTCTTTCCGCCCTATGCACTGGTCTCGCTCCCCAACATGAGCACCGACGAGGCCGGAAACCCGATCGAGAACGAGGGCGCGGCCGACATGCTGTCTGACCGAGTCAACGAAAGCTTCAACGCGTTGCGCCAGCGCGTGATCGAGGAAGCGGGATGGGACTACCTGGGCAGCCTGAGTAGTACGTGGCGACCGATGACCTACACCCCACCCTCGGGTCAATCGCGTATGAGTTGGCACATCTGCGGCAGGGCATTCGGCCTGGAGCAAGATCCGTACGAAGTGAGAAGCCCCAGAGTCGAGCTGATACGGGAGGACCTGGGCAACGTCACCTACTGGCGCGTCCTCATCCGCGCCGCCGAGCAAGATGGGAGTATGGGCAAGCCTCTGCGCGAGGCGGTATGGGACCTGAACGCCCGTGACGAGGGCGGACGCGCCATGGTGGAGGGAGGCGCGCCAAAGACACGCATCCCGTCCGGCTACTACGTGGACTTCACCACGCTGGCCGGTGACTATGGCTGGGAGCGCGTGCCCTCCCTGTGGCGCTGGCGCTACTTCTGGGCAGACATCCGCTGGTGGGAGTTTCAGAAAACCAACGGCATGACCTGGTGGGATTGCATGCTGGAAGTCTTCGAGCCGAATGAGATCGAGCCCGTCTTCGGACCGATCCCCGGACTTGAGGACTAGAGAGCGCGGAGAAGGAAGCAAGAGGCAGGAAGCGCTGAAACCAGGTTTTTTCATGCGATGACGGACGCTGCGTCCGCGACATCGCCAAAAACCTGGTTTCTCGGGATGCAAGAAGCAAGAGGACGGCGTCTGACGAATGACGTTTGACGCTCGACGCTTGACGCGAGACGAGGCAGATTGTTCCAATCCGACGAATTTGGACTTCGGGCTTTGGACCTTGGGTTTTGGGATTTGATTCTCCATGGCTACACGCATCGTTATACTGACCGGAGAACGCGACGTGGGCAAGAGCACCGTCTGCCGGGAGACGCTCGCCCTGGCACAGGCCAAGGGCTACACGTGCGGCGGCGTCCTCACCCTGAAACGCAGCAGCGGGGCACTGGACGTGCTGGACTTGGGCAGTGGCTACGTGCGCCGGCTGACGGTGGAACCGGAGGTGAGCCCGGCCGTAATCCAAGGGCGTTTCCGCTTCGACCCCGAGACGCTGGCCTGGGGACGCCACGCACTGACCCACGCCACGCCGTGTCAGTTGCTCGTGGTGGACGAACTCGGCCCACTGGAGATCGAACGAGGAGATGGCTGGCGGGAGGCGTTCGACGTGCTACGTCAAGACGACTTCGCGCTGGCACTCGTCGTCGTCCGCCCCGAGTTGATCGTGAAGGCCCAGCTCAGGCTGCCCGCCAGCGCGGTGAACGTCCTCACCGTGACCACAGACAACCGGGACGCTCTGCCCGCTCAGCTTCTGAAAATGCTAGACCGGGAAGTGGCCCCTTAGCGACAATAGAAATCGGGTTCCTCTTGCGATGACACGTCGCCGCAAAACCTCAAGTGGCAGCAGGCCACACGGGGACATCAGTCGGATCAAGGCAACACTCGGGCCTTTGGGTCTTGGGATTTTGGATTTGAGCTTTGACCTTCAACCGCTTCCTGCAGGACCCTCAGTGGCAGTAGGCCACACTTCGCCCGCACAGGTCCTGGCTTGACACCTAGCATCTCGAACACGAACGCGTCACTTAATGCCCGCAACTCCTCCACGGTCTTGCCTAGGATCTCCTCGGTCAGCATCGAGGCCGATGCCATGCTGAGCACACAACCCCGGCCGCTGAAGCGCACCTCGCTCACACGCCCGTCCTTCAGTCGGATGTCCAGCCGCACCACGTCGCCGCACAGGGGATTGTCATGCTCGCAGGAGAGGTCCGCACCCTCCAACGTCCCTCGATTGCGGGGATTGTGGTAGTGATCCAGGATGCGCTCGCTGTACAGGCTATCCACGCGGCTTCGCCCAGAAAAGCGCCTGCGCCTTGCGGATTCCGTTCACTAGCCGATCCACCTCCTCGCGGGTGTTGTAGAGGTAGAAACTGGCCCGGGCCGTCGCCGTCAGCCCCAAGCGTTCGTGGAGTGGGTGCGCGCAGTGCAGGCCCGCGCGGATGGCGACGCCCTCCTGGTCGAGCACCTGAGCCAGGTCGTGGGGATGGATGGGGTGCGCGCCGGCCCGTCCGACGGTGAAAGAGACGAGTCCACACCGTTCCTCGGCCGGTGGGCCGACGACGCGCACGCCCGGCACATCACCCAACCGCCTCATAGCGTAGCCGACCAGCTCCCGCTCGTGCGCGCATACGGCTTCCATCGGGCTGGAGCCACCCGCCCCCAGCGCGCTCAGGTAGTCCACCGCCGCCCCCAGCCCCACCGCCTCCGCGATGGCGGGCGTGCCGGCCTCGAACTTCCACGGTAGTTCAGCCCAGGTCGCCTGCGCCCGCCCCACCCGGCAGATCATCCCGCCGCCGGTGAGAAAAGGCGGCATCTGCTCCAGCAGCTCCGGGCGTGCATAGAGCGCGCCAATGCCCGACGGCCCACACATCTTGTGCCCGGAGAAGGCCAGAAAATCGCAGTCCAAATCATCCACATCCACCGTCATATGGGGCACGCTCTGGGCAGCGTCCACCAACGCCAGCGCGCCGGCCGCGTGGGCGCGCGCTACGATCTCCCGCGCCGGGTTCACCGTGCCCAGCACGTTGGAGACGTGCGTGAAAGCGACGAGCTTGACAGGGGCGCACAGCTTACGGTCGAGCGACGCCAGATCAAGCCGCCCCTCGTCGGTCACAGAAACGTGGGTTAGCTCCGCGCCCACCTCCTGCGCCAGCACCTGCCACGGCACCAGGTTGCCGTGATGTTCCATCTCGGTGACGACGATGTGGTCGCCCGGTCCCACGTTGGCCCGCCCCCAGGCATAGGCCACCAGGTTGATCGCCTCAGTCGCGTTGCGGGTGAAGACCAGGCCCCGGCGATCCGGTGCATGGATGAAGGCAGCCACCTTGTCGCGCGCCAGCTCGTAGGCCGCGGTCGCCTCTTCGCTCAGGGTGTGCACGCCGCGGTGAATGTTGGCGTAGTGGGCACGGTAGAAGTCGCCCACGGCGTCGATCACCGCCCGCGGCCGTTGAGTCGATGCCGCGTTATCGAGGTAGGCCAGCGGCACCCCGTGCACCTCCCGTGCCAGGATAGGGAAGTCAGCCCGCACAGAAACCAGGTTCTTTCCGAAAGACCTGGTTTCTTTCATCTTTTGCTCGCACATCATCTGCGCCTCCCGTCACCCTATCACCTCTAGACAGCGCCATTCCGATGGCGCGCCATCGCCCTATATGACGGCGCCGTTCTGACGGCGCACCATCGCCCTATATGACGGCGCCATTCTGATGGCGCGCCATCACCTTCACAAAGGCGCCATTCTGATGGCGCGCAACACCGCCCACCCCACGCACAGCCAGGCCAGAACCGTGATGGTCACCCCGACGATCAGCGAGGCAGGCAAAAAGGAGAATGTGACGTGGTGCGTGCCGGCAGGCACACACACGCCACGCAGTAAGTAGTCGGCGCGCACGATCGGCACGCGCTCCCCATCCACGGAAACGCGCCACCCAGGATACACCACTTCGCTGAGGACCAGAAGGCCATCGGACGCGGCTTTGACCTCCAGGGCAACCGTGTTGTTGCTGTGCGCCGTGATGCGCAAGGTTTCCTCTGCGCCCCGTGATGGCGGGCTGAGAGAGCACGGCAGCGCCTGCTCGACCAGCGCCGTCTGGCGAGGGTCGAACGCCGGGTCGTTCAACCGGGCCAACAACGCGTCCCCGTCTGCCTGCACCTCGGCCCGGTGCACGAGCCAGGCCCGCGGGAACACGCCGGGGCGTTCATAGATCCAAACACCGCCCCGCTCCTCCAACAGCCGCGGGGACTCCGGCGCGTCGGGGAAATCCATCTCGTTCTCTGTGGCCAGATAGCGCGCGTGCAGCAGATCGTACGCCCGGGCGCGTGGGTCGGCCACGTACGAGATGAAGCGATCATAGCGCCCAATCCCCATAGGATCGTACGAGAAGACGCTCTCCACGCCAAGCGGCAGCCCCAAGTTCTGCTCAAAGATAGTCAGGCCCCAGGGCAAGACACGCCCCTGTGTGCTGTCCACGGAATCCGCCACGTTCTGCCAGAAATTGCACGCCGGCACAGGCACTGCCTTGAGCAGGGGACGCCCGAAGCTCCACAGGTCCACGAACACCAGGCCGATCGCCAAGACAGCCCCCTGCGCGCCGGTGAAGCGGGCACTCTTCCAACCCGCAAGCAGCGCTACCGTCAACAGGAAGAAGAGCAGGAACAGCGACGTGAAGTTGGCGACGTGCCACAGGCGGCCGACATCGGGATTGCTGTCCCGTTGCAGCGTGAACAGAATCACACTCGTCAGCGCGACCAGGGCCGCGACCGTGCCCACGACCCAGACAGCAACAGACCACCTGCGATCATCCGGGAACGCGTCTGCGAACCGGCTTTCCATCCAGGTGATGAGCAACCCTCCCAGGGCGGCCATGGCAAAGGTGAACAGGAACCCCCCGCGCGCTGCGGCCCGGCCCGCGCTGAACAGCGGGATCACCGTGTAGGCCAGCCGGTGCACGACAGTGGAGCCACCAAGCGCAAGCAGCAGCCCGACCACTGCCAGCACCAGGAGCCACGGCCTGAGGCGGTGCGGCAACCGCGCGCCGCCCATCAAGGCCAGGGCCAGGGGGAGGATGCCCACGTAGTAGATCAGTTCCACGTAGATGCCGTCGCCCCAGTACCCCGTGTTGACCAGGTCGCCGAAGAAGTTCGGCACCAGCAACGTCAGCCAGTAGGTCGGAGGCAACGCGTACTGAGCGGCGAAAGCGTAGCCGGCATCCTGGCGCGTGGAGAGGCTCAGGAACTGAAACGTGGGCACAAGCTGCACGGCGGCCAGCGCAAGCCCCACCACGCCCATCCCCAGAACCGGCAGCAGAGCCTTCAGGAACTCGAGAGGCCGGGGGTTCCCTGAAGACCTTGTTCTCGGGTCTTGCCAGGCGAGGTAGAGTGCGTAAGTGCCCAGCACGGCGCCCACGTAGAAGAACGTGGCCGTATGCCCGGCCAGCAGTGACAATCCCACAGGCACACCGCCCAGTACGATCCGCCGCCAATGCGCCTTCGCGTCTTGGTGGCGGGCACCATTCCGATGGTGCTCCATTCCTACAAAGGCACCATTCCGATCGTGCCCCATTCCTACAAAGGCACCATTCTGATGGTGCACCATCACACGGCGACAGCCCCACAGCACCCAGGGCAGCCACACCTGCGTCATCACCACGTCGCTCTGGCCAGCCGACACCCTGGCCAGGAAGTAGCCGCCGAAAGCGAAGGCCACCGCACCAAACCACGCTCCGCGCGAGCCTGCGCCCTCACTGCGCATCCAGACGTACATCCCCCACCCCGCCAGCCAGAGGTGCAGGACGAACAGGAGGCCAAGCACCCGCGTGGGGGGCAGGACGTTGATCAGCCACACCGGCGGGTAGAACTGCGCGGGTTGGGGATTCGCGAAGAACGGCATGCCCGAGGAGACGGATGGATTCCATAGCGGGAGCTCACCGCGCTTCAGGCTGTCCGCGATGAACTGCCACCAGGGGAACATGGCGAAGCTGAAGTCGCTCCCCCCAAGCTCGCCGCCCAGGTACTCACCGGCCGGTAGCCAGACCAGGTCCACGAGCGGCAGCAGCACCAAGACGAGCATGAGCAGCGGGACACCCCAGCTCTCCCTGTGTTCAGCCATCCACCTGTACACACCCAGGCTCCCCTTGCGGGGTGTTCCAATCGGATCGGAGCACGGACGCACTTCGTCCGCATCCGCTCGCTCGTGTGTTACCTCATCCATCGCCTATTCCTCATCCGTGGTTGTCATTCCGTGCAGACGCAAAATCTTGCGTCTCTACCGCAGGACTTGCATCGTGCATTTCCTCATCCGCGGTGTCATTCCTCTACGACAACCGATCCCAACCGCAGCCGATCCTCGCCCGGCCGGCCGCCCTGCGTGATACGCAGCCGGATGCCGTCCGACGGTGTGTATAGGCCAATCGTGACCGGGTACTCCCCCGCCGCCAGGTCGCCCGGCAGCGTCAGATGATGGATCTGCACGAAGACGTCACCCGCCCACAGGCTGTCGAAGGTCAGCGCAAGGCGATCCTGCTGCGCGACGATGGCGGCCGGTGCAGCACCGTCGGCATTCAGCACGTGCGTGAACTGCAAGAGCTGAGGCGGACTCTGCAGACGCTGATCGGGCGTCCATTCGCCCGCCTGGGGCAGCTCCCCGACGACACGCCAGTACGTCACCAGGTCGAAAGAGTCGCCGGGCCTGAGGAACCAGGCCGCCGGGACCCCGTGGTCAGCATCTCCACCCGACGTCCGCGTCTGCAATGCCTCGTGTCCGCGAGATAGCTCGTAGCCCAGAAACTCAACGACCGGAGAGACTGGGTCCAATCCAAACAGCACGGTCTCTTCCCCGGATTGGCACAATCCGCTGGATGGGGACAATCCGCCGGGTTTGACCACGTCATCCAAACGTTGATCAAGCACCGCGCGGACGCCGCCGTGTCCCGGCACCTGGCTGTCGCGGACGATGACGCCCAATCCATCGGGCAGGACGTCAATGTCCAAATCGAGCGGGTCCACGGCTGCCAGAAACTCCGAGTACACGGGAAACTGGGCCAGCGCATCCACGCCGGGCACGTCGGGGAAGGCATACCTGGCTGGCCCGTCAGCGAGAACCATCGCGTCCAGGCAGTTGTAGTAGCGCAGGGAGAGATCAGGCCGGTGCAACAGGTAGCGCATGTGCTGCCAGGCGGGCTTCCACCACGGATCGCGCTCGTCTATCAGGTGCTCGGGCACGCAGACCGCCACTGGTGACGTATCCGTATCCGCCTGCAACCGGTCGGCCACGGCCTTCAGCCCGGATTGATGCCAGAACCGAACGCTGCCCACCGACGGCCAGATCACGAAATAGTCGTGTACCGTCCAGGCCAGGTTGCCGGCAAACAGAAGGATGAGAGCGATGCCAAGCCACAAGCCGGCCTTTCCAGAATTCAGCCGGCTGGCCCATTCCAGCAGCGCGGCAACCGCGATTCCGGGGATGGCGAACAGGACCACTTGAACGCCAAGCGTGCGGGTGTAGTTCGGGGCAGGTTGGCTGAGCATGCCCGGCAAGAGAGAGAGGAAGAACCAGAGCACAATGAAAGCGTACTCGGGCTGCCGCCAGCGCCACAGGGCGATGACCAGCCCGGCCGCCAGCAGCGAGACGCCGAACGGTTCCAGGACCGGACGCCCAGGGACGTCGTAGTACGGCAGTGGATCACCCACGAAGGCGAACATGCCCAGCGTCCTGAGCGACGTCTTGATCACCCCCCTGGGATTGCCCCCGCGGAGTTCAACCAAAGGCCGGTCAATGTCGAAGAAGTCCAGTTGGTCGGCAGCCGAGTGCCGCAGCAGATACGCGGTCAAGGGAAGCACCACGACCGCCATCACCACCAGCGTGATGGCGATCCCCGCCCACCACCGCCGCCACTCCGCGCGCCGCGCGACCAGCACATACGCGCCAAACGCAATAAACACCGCCGGCAAGACACGTGCCGCGGTGTAGGTATTGATGGCCAACCCAAGCCACAGCCCGGCCATGGCCCACAGGAACCAGGTTCCAACGCCCGCCTTCCTTCTGCCACCACCGGCAGGCGCCGTCCCTGCCCGCCAGAAGCAATACGCCGCCAGCGCGGCCAGCGGGACCAGCATCACCACGTGCAGCGCGATCCGGCCAAAAGCCACCGTCCAGAAGACGAGCGTGAAACCGGCGAGCGCGGTCAGTGCGACGACCGGCCCGAGCAGCCTACGAGCCAGCGCCCAGATCACGCACATGCCCAGCATGCTCAGGAAGACCGCCGGCAGGCGCATGGCGAAAACAGTGCTGCCCAGGACCCGCAGAAACGGCGCTGCGAAGTAGTAGTATAGCGGCTCAGCACCCGTATCCTCGGGGAAGAAGATCGCCCTACGCCCATGCACGACGCTTTCTGTGATCTTGATGTCCACGACTTCGTCGTTGTGCAGACCAGGTGGGACACGCGTCAGGTCAATGGTGCGAAGCGCAAAAGCGAGCAGCAGCAGGGCAATAATGATGGCCCACTCGCCCGAAGAAACCCGGTTCTCAGCCGTTGGCCGTGAGCGCGCACGTCGGACCATCGTCCCGCTACTCTGATCGGCCAAAAGCAAGCACGGCGTCGGCAACCGTCTCCAGCTCCTGCCCATCCAGCTCGGGGTAGAGGGGCAGCGAAAGGACTTCCCGCGCGGCCGCCTCGGCAGCGGGCAGGGAACCGGCCCCCCGGGCCAGATCGTAGTAGGCCGGCTGGAGATGCACCGGCACGGGGTAATGGATCGAGCTGCCAATGCCCCGCTGACGCAGGAACGCGCGCAACGCGTCCCGGCGGGGGTGGCGCACGACGTAGAGGTGATACACGTGCCGCGCGCTCTCCGGCTCGCGAGGGACGACAACGCCGCCCCCCATTAACCGCTCGTTGTAGAGCCCAGCCAGCACGCGCCTTCTCTCGTTCCACGCATCCAGATGGCGCAGCTTCACGCGCAAGATCGCGGCCTGCAACTCATCCAGACGGCTGTTCAGCCCCTTCAAACTGCTGACGTATCGCTCTTGCCAGCCGTATTGCCTCAGCAGGCGCGCCCGTTCCGCCAACTCTGGATCGTTCGTAGCAACCAGCCCGCCGTCACCGCACGCGCCCAGGTTCTTGGTCGGATAGAAACTGAAAGCAGCGATATGCCCCCAGGACCCTACTCGCCGACCGCTATACTCCGCACCGTGTGCCTGTGCACAGTCCTCGACGACAGTGAGACCGTGCGCCCGGGCGACCTCCATGATGGGGTCCAGGTCGGCCGGACAGCCATAGAGATGGACCGGGATGACGGCGCGCGTGCGAGGTGTGATGGCCGCCTCAAGCAACTCCGGGTCGAGCGTGTAGCGCGCGGGGTCTATGTCCACCAGCACCGGGCGTGCACCGGCCAGCTCAATGGCCGTGACCGTGGCGACGGCCGTGTGCGGCACGGTGATCACCTCATCGCCGGCACCCACACCGCAGGCGGCCAATGCCAGGTGAAGCGCATCGGTACCGGAGCCCACCCCAACCGCGTGGGCAACGCCACAGTAGGCCGCGAACTCCCGCTCGAAGGCAGCCACCTCCTCGCCCAGGATGTACCAGCCGCCCTCCAGCACCCGGGACACAGCCGCGTCAATCTCACCCTTGATGCTGGCGTACTGTCGCTTGAGATCCAGTGGGGGGACACGCACCTTAGGCATCAATCACCTACCAATAGAGCTGCCAATGCCGCCGGTAGAAGTCAAGCGTGCGCTCCAGCCCCTCCCGCAGTGGGATGGTCGGCTTCCACCCCAACTCGGTCCGGATCTTGGTGTAGTCACCGTGATAGTCGCCGATGTCAATGCGCTTGCGGTCGGGAGGAAAGGGAACGACGCGATAGCTGCCACCCCGGTTTATCTCGATGAGCATCTCCGCCAGGTCGAGCAGGCTGACCGAATCGTCGCTGCCCAGGTTATAGATCTGTCCATCGGCCACCGGATCGGCAGCGGCCAGAAGCAGCCCGTCGACCACGTCGTCCACGTAGTTGAAATCGCGCATCTGACGCCCATCGCCGAAGATCTGCAGCTCCTGGCCCTCGACGATCTGGCGCAGCCACCAGCCGATAAACGTCTGGCGGGCGTCCCTGACCCGCATGCGCGGGCCATACGTGTTTGTCATGCGAAGGCTCACCGTCCGGAGACCGTACACGCGGTGATAGACGATGTGGTACCACTCCCCTGCCAGCTTGTTGACGCCGTTGATGTCGGTCGGTTCTAGGGGATGCTTCTCATCCACCGGGAGATACTGCGGGCGTCCGTAGATCTGGCGCGTGCCGGCGTAGACGATCTTGACCCCGGGATTGTGCTTGTGGCAGGCCTCCAGGATGGAAAGCTGGCTCCGGCAGTTGATCTCCAGGTCAGTGTAGGGATCTCGCATACTGTCCAGGTGGCTCACCTGCCCGGCGAGGTTGAAAATGATGTCCTGCTCTTGTACCAGGTAGTTCATCCCGTACTCGTCCCGCACGTCGGCGACGTTGACCCGCACGCTATCCCGGATGTCCGCGATGTTGAACGGGTTACCACCGTAGTCGGGGATCAGGGAATCCACCAACAGGACCTCGGCCCCCAGCGTGACCAGACGCCGGGCCAGATTGCTGCCGATGAAGCCCAGACCACCGGTGATCAGCACGTGCCTGTCCCGGAATGCGGCCTGGATCTTGGGGTTCGACATTGGGTCGCTTGTCATGGGTGTCCACAGAGACCAGGCTTCCCGATAGGCCGAAGACCTGGTTTCCCCCCTCCTACGCGTGTTTCTTCAGATGCTCCTTGCGCACCACCAACTGCCACCAGAGTATCCACAGATGCCTGGCCGTGCGCAAGAGCCGCCGCCAATTGAAGAACTGGGAGACACCGTACTGGCGGTGGTAGTGGTGCACAGGGACCTCGGCGAAAACGTATCCGGCATCCTGGAACTTCTTCACCATCTCCAGGCAGATAGTGCCCGTGTCGCTTTCCAACTCGATCTCATCAAAGATGGACCGACGAATGAGCCGGAAGTCACAGTCTACGTCGCGAAGCCTGAAGCCGAAGGTCAGCTTCACGAAGTAGTGGTACAGCCGGCCGATGATGCGCCGGCTGAGGGGATCGTGGCGCATGATCTTGTAGCCATTGACCACGTCCACACCGTCGTCGAGGGCCTCCACCAGCGCGGCCAGTTCATGGGGATCGTACTGGGCATCGCCGTCGGTATAGAACACCCAATCCTTGCTCGCGGTGGCGAAACCGGTGCGCAATGCCGCGCCATAGCCCCGGTTCTGCGGATGGTGGACGACGCGCAACTCGGGATAGCGGGCGGCCAGCTCTTCCAACACCTCGGCCGTGTAGTCGGCGCTCCCATCGTTGACCACGACGACCTCGTAATCGTCACTCACCCGACGCAGCGTCAGCAAGGCGGTCAAGACCATGCTGGGGATCGTGCCGCCGTCGTTGTAAGCGGGGAAGAAGGCCGTGATACTTGATACACTCTCCATAAGTACTCTGCAAGTCTCTGTTAGGTTGCCCTATCCGGCACAGAGGGAGAGTATATCATGATTGGCACATCCTGCAACCCCTCGATGACCCCAGACCCAACAGGGCCTGGACGTGGAAACCCGTCAGGTCTGACCCTAGGGGAAGATCTTGCCGGGATTCAAGATCCGGTTGGGATCGAAGACGGCCTTGATCCCACGCATAATCTCAATCTGCGCCTCATCCAGCGCCAGGGACAGGTATCTGCGCCGGGTGGCGCCGACCCCGTGCTCGCCGGTGATCATCCCTCCCAAGGAGAGGCTGAGCCTGTATATCTGCTTGGACACCGCCGGCACGAGATCCTCCCACCGCTCGTCGGGCATGTCATCCGCCAGGACGTTGACGTGCACGTTCCCATCGCCAGCGTGGCCGAAGCAGACGATACGCACAGCGTGCTGCGCGGCGATCTGCTTGATCCCCTTCAAAAGCGCGGGTATCTCGGCCCGAGGCACGACCACGTCCTCCATGTGATTGACCGGGCTCTCGTGGTTGAGAGCCTCGATGATCATGCGCCGCGCCTCCCACAGCCGATCCCGTGTGCGCTGGCCCTTGGCTACCAACACGTCCCGCGCGCCGTGCGCCAGGCACAGTTCCCCGACCACGTCGCAGTCCCTGTCTACCGCCTCGGGGCTGTTTCCATCGAGTTGGATCAACAGGTGCGCTGCTGCATCGTCGTACGGCACGGTCTTCTGAATCAGCCGCTCGGCGGCCAAGACGCTGTCCCGCTCCATGAACTCGATCGTCGTGGGGAGGACACGGTGGGCGATGATGTCGGAGACAGTGTCGGCCGCTGCCTGGAAGTCATCGTAGGGTACCAGTAGATCGAGTTGCACCCTGGGCAAGGGCACCAGCCGCAGGATGATCCTGGTCACCACGGCCAGGGTGCCCTCCGAGCCGATCAGCAGTTGGATCAGGTTGTAGCCGGTGACGTTCTTGACCAGCTTCCCACCACAGGTAGTGATCGTACCCGAGGGGAACACGACTTCCAGGCCGCACACGTAGTCCTTGGTCACGCCATACTTGACCGCCCTCGGGCCGCCCGCGCACTCGGCGATGTTTCCCCCGATGGAGCAAGAGTCCAGACTGGCGGGGTCCGGGGGATAGAACAGTCCCTCGGCCTCCACAGCACGGTGGATGTCGCCGGTGATCACCCCTGGCTCAACGGTGACCATGAGATTCTCCCGGTCAATCTCAAGGATGCGATTCATACGCTCCATCGAGAGGACGATGCCGCCGTGGACGGGCACCGCACCGCCACTGAGGCCATAGCCCGCGCCCCGAGGCGTGACCGGCACCCGCCATTCCTGCGCCAGCTTGAGAACCCCAGCCACCTGCTCCGCCGACTGGACGCGCACGACGACCTCGGGCTCGGCCCGCAGCCCCACCACCTCGTCGTGCGCGTAGGGCTCCATCTCCTCAGGTCCAACCAGGACGTCGTCCCGGCCCACGATATGGCGCAGCGCCGCGACGATGTCGGCATCTACTCTGCTGTACATCCGCCGCCCCTACCAGGAGTCACGAAGACACGCACCGCGCAGCGTGCAGCACGCCGCATTCCGGATTGGAATGCGGGCATCCCCTGCCCGCCATAGCCACAACTCGCATCATACAAGCGCCGCTTGAGCCGCGGCCAGACCGACTCCCGGCTCGAACTGATACCCCGCCCGAGCCAGGCCCGTCTCGATGGCCCCCACCGTGGACAGGATGTCAGACGCGCTCACGACGCCCATGTGACCGACGCGGAAGTAGCGCGCCTTGATGTCCGGGTGCAGACCACCGGCCACGATGACGCCCGCTTCCTTGACGTAGCCCAGCATCGTGCGGTCCACGCCATCGGGGAAGTAGGGAGCGGTCAGCGTGGTGGCCGTCTTGTCGGCAGTCGCCGGCACCTGCTTCAATCCCAGCGCGGCGACCGCGGCCTTGAACGCCTGGCTCAGACGGCGATGGCGGGCGAAACGCGCGTCCATCCCCTCTTCCAGGATCTGTCCCAGGCTCACGTTGAGCGCCCACACGAGATTCACCGCCGGCGTGCCATAGTAGCGCGGCTGACGAGACTCGTAGCCTTCCATGACGGGCAGCCACTGAGTCCAGTCGGCGTAATAGCTGCCCACCGGGGTATTTCGCTCGCAGAAGGCCTCCATCGCCCGCGGCCCGGCCACGACCAGCGCCAGCCCCGGCGGCACGCCGATGGCCTTCTGGGACGCGGTGAGGGCCAGGTCAACGCCCCATTCCTCCTGGCGTAACTCCTCGCCAGCGACCGAGCACACGCCGTCCACCACGACCAGTACCCCGTGCTCCCGCCCCAACGCGGCCAACCCTTTCACGTCGGCGCACACGGCGGTGGACGTATCCACGTGGGTGACCGTCATCAACTTGTAGTCCCCCCTGCCCAGCGCGGCCTCCACTTCCTCCAAGGGGGGAGCATCGCCCACCGCCGGAGCACGCACGTGGGTCACGAGCGCGCCATAGCGCTCCAGGATCGCGCCAAAGCGGTCGCCGAAGTAGCCAGTGTTCACCACCAGCGCCTTGTCGCCGGCTTCGACGAGGTTGGCAGCGGCGACGTCCATGGCCAGCGAGCCGGAGCCTGCGATGACGAACGGCTGCCCGCCGGGGCAGAGGAACACCTCGCGCATCCGCTCCAATGCCTGCCCAAAGGCTTCGATGAAGTTGGGGGCGACGTGGCTGGTGGTCGCCATGCCCATCGCCCGCAGCACTTCTGGGGCGAACTCGATCGGACCGGGGATCATGAGTAACTGCCTGTCTTTCACCGTTGTCTACCTCCTTCAGGGGTCGAGCGTCAAGAATCAAACGCCAAGGGTCAGGCACGGTCATCGCGCCCTGACCCAGAGATGGTGTTCATCGTTGAATCGCCAACCGGGCGACTCGAGCTTGAGCGGGTGACGCGCCCAGTCCTCGGACATCCGGTCCAGCGTCTCATCCCAGGTGCGAATGCCGCCCAGCGCGTCGTCTGCCTCGACGTTACATGCACCCACCGCCACAGCAGCGGTGGTCGCTGCTTCCGGAGGCCAATCCCGAAGCAACGCGCTGAGGAACCCGGCGATCGCCGCGTCCCCTGCGCCGGTCGTGCCCACCATGTCCACCTTGAAGCAGGGGGCCCACATTTCCTTGTCCGCCCATACTGCCGATTCGGTGGGCCGGGCACGGCCCAAGGACTCTATGGCCAGCACATCGGCGGTGCGCACGTACAGCCCTCGGTCCCCCAGCTTCAGGCCCACGATTCTCGCCCCCATGTCCAGCAGCTCCCGGCCCAGGTCCGAGAGCAACTCCGGGGTGACCAGCGGCAGGAAGCTCCCTCCACCCGCTGTGCTGGACAATTCATCGTAGGTGTTGCGACGGAGCATGTACAGGATCTCTTCGATACTGGGCAGGAAGATGTCCACGTACGGGAGCGCAGACCCAAGAATAGTGGCCCAATCGGCCCTGCCGGCCGCCGACAGGGGGTCGGGAAACGCGGTGTCCAGAGATGTGGTGACACCCGTCTCTCTGGCCCGGCGCAAGACATCTACCAGTTGGACGCCATCGTCCTCAACCATCCGTCTGAGGAGAGGCGGATAGCCAAAGTGGAACAGGCGGGCCTCCGAAACAAGCTCGTAGCGCACATCGTCGGCACTGAACGTGGCGTTCGCCCCGGGGAAGTACAGAAACATGCGATCTGTGCCAGGAGGACTGATGATGAGGGTGTAGGAAGTGCTGACCCCCGGGTCCACGACCATCGCGTCCAGCAGGCCCGGGCCATACGAAGCGATGATCTGCTGAACCGCCTGCCCAAACAGATCATCCCCTACTTTGCCCATCAGGCGGGTCGGGATGCCCAGCCGATTGAGCGCCAAACCCGTATTGGAGACGGCGCCGCCCGTGGACAGAGTGACCCGGCTCACCTCTAGCAAGCGCCCTGGCACAAATAGCCTATCGAACTGGCCTGTGATGCCGTCGGGAAACTGCGGAATGATGTCCAGACAAAGCTGGCCAGCGACCACTGCGTCGTAGTTCTCAGGCACCCTGCTTTTCCCTGTAGCCGAATCCGGACAAGACGCTGTCGCCATTTCGAACTGTCTTCAAAGGGGGAAACCCATGCCGGACACGCAAGTACCCTTGCCCGAAAAGCGTACGCCTCAGTTGGGAACAACAACCCGCCGCATCCCCGCCCACAAAGTGTATCATCAAACAGGAATCGCGTCAACTCAATCCGCTCCTCCTGCACAGACTGGACAAACTGGCCTCCTGTGGCATAATTGGGCCGGACTCGCCGGATGGCAAGGTCAGCAGCAAGGCCGTGCCCTGTGACCAAATCCCTCGAACGGACTGGAACAGTCCGCCGGATTGTGACAACCCGCCGTAGCGGACGTTGATTCCGACTGTCTGCAGTCGGCACCGTTCTGGCTGGGTCGGTGTCTGACTCATGCTCTACGCATACTGACTGGAGGTGGCGGACATTGATCGTGCGTCCGAGAATGAGCGCTCCCAGGATCCAAAGCTACCGTTTCGGACAAATGGTGGTAGATGACGAGCCATATACAAAGGATCTGATCCTGCTGCCTGATCGGGTGGCGGCGAACTGGTGGCGCAGTGAAGGTCACCGGCTGGACGTGGATGACCTGAAGGCGGTTTTCGACGCCGCTCCAGAGGTGCTGGTAGTGGGTACCGGGGCCCACGGGCTGATGCAGGTGCCCATGGAGACACGCCAGGCCCTGGAGGCAGCAGGCATCGAGCTGCGGGTCGATCGCACAGGGAAAGCCTGGCAGACATACAACGAGCTGGCGGATCCCAAACATCCGCGGGAACAGCGACGAGTGGCGGGAGCGTTCCACCTGACGTGTTGAATACCTGATAGGAGCGGGTCCATAGATGAAGTCATCGCAGATTCACCGGACGCACGGACAATGGACCGCCGGGATCCTGCCGGCACTACGTCCGCGGATGCTGATCGCCGTCCTTGTCTTATGTATCCTGAGCAACTCCGTCACGCCAGAAACGGTCTCCGCCGCGGGCCCCGATGACCGCTTCGGCGTCGTCGAGGCGTACGCCGCTCCGGCTGCCGCCACGGCTTTGGGCGCAGGCTGGACCCGGGCCACCTTCGAGTGGGCCAGGATACAGCCCAACGGCCCCGACGAGTGGAACGTCGTCCCCATCTCCGACCAGACGCTGGGCAACGAACTGGCCCAGGGCCGCGAGGTCGTCGGCCTGCTGATCACCACGCCCGCCTGGGCCACCGACCCAGGTGTCGGCGGTGGGGTCCCCCAGGGCCTATACCTGCCCGCCGATGATCCCAATAACCTGTGGGCCAACTTCGTGCGCACCATCGTCGCCCGCTATGCAGGTCGGGTTGACCACTGGACGATCTGGAACGAGCCCGAGATTCCCGCCGGGTCGCCCGATATGACGTGGGGGGGCTCCATCGAGGACTTCATCCAGTTGCTGCGCGTGGCCTACACCGTCGCCAACGAGACCAACCCCAACGCCGTCGTCCACCTGCCCGCCATTACGCACTGGCATAACGAACACTGGTTCGGCCAATTCCTCGACGCGCTCATCGCCGATCCGGGCGCGGCAGCTAACAACTACTACTTCGACGTGGCCACGCTGCACCTGTATCACGAACCCGAGAAGATATACGACATCGCGACTCACTACTCCAATATTATGTATAGTAAGGGCCTGCGTAAGCCTTTCTGGATCGCAGAGACCAACGCCTACCTCTCGCGTGTCTCCGAGGAGGAACAGGCCTTCTTCATCATCCAGGCCCTCAGCCTGGAAATTGCCGCCGGCGTCCAGCGCATCGCCGTGTACAAGATGGTCGACACGGAGACCGACAGCGCCGCCGACCCCGAGCCCTTTGGGTTGGTACGGATGGACGGGAGCCGTCGCTCTGCCTTCACGGCCTACCAGGTCGCGACCAACTACTTCTCAGGCTTTCGGAGCGGCAGTTGGGACCGCCGCGACGAGATCGCCGTCGTGACGGTTGACCGGGGCGCGCGAACCACTACTGTCGTCTGGGCACGCACGCCCGATCCCCAGACCGCCATGGTCCCAGCACGGACGACTCGGGCGTTGCTGGTAGATACGTGGGGCACGGCCTATTACGTGTATCCCGAGCGCGGCTACTACTTCGTCGACCTGCCCGGTGCAAACTGCGAGCAGGGCTGCCAGATGGGAGGTGCGCCGTTCATGTTAGTCGAGGATGCGGCCGCGAGCGCCAACACCGCCCCCCCGCTCGCCTCACCGACCCCCCCGCCCGTGGAGGGCGCCGATCCCGCGGACAATGATCGTGCGTCCGATTCGACACCTGCACCCAGCGTCACACCGGATGCCAACGCCCTGCCCACCCCAACGCCCACGTTCACACCCACACCCACGCCGACGCCTACGCCCACACCCACGGCCACGTCCACGGCGACCTCCACGCCCACACCCACCAGTGCAGCGACAATGACGCCGACTCCGACGGCGACTTCTACACCGACGCGCACGCCGACGCGTACACCGACTCCGGCTGTCACACCTTCCGCCACACCTGTGCCCGTGCCGAAGTCGGATATTCCCCTTGCGCGCCCATGGCTGCTCATCGGCGCACTGGCTCTCGCGTTGGGAGGCACGAGCCTCGCTGCAGAGCGGCGCAACCGGCACCAACCAGATGCCTGAAAACGGGTTTCTTGGCCCTGCCTTGGCGGAAAACTCACTATAAGCGTAGAAACGAGCGTAGAAACGAGCGTAGAAACGAGCGTAGAAACGAGCGTAGAAACCGGGTTCCTTAGCTCTGATCCAAACTCATCGACCTGAGTACTACGGAGGTAGCTGAGATGAAAATCGCCTTTATCGGCGGCGGAAGCATCCAATGGACGCCGAAGCTCGTCACCGACTTGGCGCTGACCGATACACTGGCCGGTGCCGACCTGGTGCTGCACGACGTCGACGCAGAGGCACTCGATCTCCTGACCCGGGCCTCGGAGCGCATCGTCGAACAGGTGGAGGAAACCCTGCGGGTCACTGCCACGGCAGATCGCGCCGAAGCGCTCCAGGATGCCGACTACGTCATAGTCTGCGTCTCAATCGGCGGACTCGCGGCTATGCGCAACGACCTGGAGATCCCCGAACGCTACGGCATCTACCAGTCGGTCGGTGACACAGTCGGGCCTGGGGGATTGGCGCGCGGGCTGCGTCACATTCCCTTCTTCGTCCAGGTCGCGCGTGAGATGGAGCACCTGTGCCCCAACGCCTGGATGCTCAACCTGACCAATCCGATGACGACGATCTGCCGGGGCGTCACACGCGCGACCGGCATCCGCACCATCCGGCTGTGTCACGAGGTCACAGGCGTCCGCGACCACCTGGCGAGCCTGTTCGAGGTGCCGGTCGAGACGATCGTGCTGCAGGTGGCAGGCATCAACCATCTGCCGGTGATCCTCGACCTCACGATCTGCGGGCACGACGGCAAGCGGATGTTGCGCGACTGGCTGTCCGAACACGGTGCCTTCACATTCGCAGAAGGCGTCGAACTCAACACCGTTTTCGACGTCTTCGTGGACCGGCTGGCGGTCAAGCTGACGCTGTTCGAGCGAATGGGTGTGCTCTTCGGCGCAGGAGACCGGCACGTGGCCGAGTTTCTCCCCGGCTTCCTGACCCCCGCGAGCGAGCGCGGACTCCGCTATGGCGTGTTGCTGACCAACGTGGACCAGCGCGCCGAGATGGCCCGCTTGCGCCGGGTGCAGGTCGAGGGCTTCGTCGCCGGCGTGCCGGAGAAGCTTGAGCGCTCCGAGGAGCAACTCGCGCCCATGATGGCTGCGCTCGCCGGTGGGCCAACGGGCGAGTTCATCGTCAACGTGCCCAACCGTGGCCAGATCGACAACCTCCCCCGCGACGCAGTCGTCGAGTGCACGGCGCACGTAGACGCGCTGGGGGTGCATCCCCTGGCCGTCGGGGACCTGCCCCACCCGGTCCACGCCGTCATCGCGCCACACGTCGCGCGCCAGGAGTTGGTAGTCGAGGCCGCGTTGACCGGCCGGAAGGAGCCCGCCCTGGCCGCCCTGATGACCGACCCACTCGTGCACGACCCGGCCATCGCCGGGCCAATGCTTGATGAGCTACTAGCAGCGAACGCGAGACATACGCCGGATTGAGAAGTCGCTGGTTGAACGCGGTCTGACCGGCTCACGCTCGCCTTTCTAATGGGCCTTTCTGGTGGCGCACTGTCGTCTTCACAAAGGCGCCATTCCGATGGCGCACCAACATTCTTGCAAAGGCGCCATTCCGATGGCGCACCAACATCCTTACAAAGGCGCCATTCCGATGGCGCACCAACATCCTTACAAAGGCGCCATTCCGATGGCACACCAACATCCTTACAAAGGCGCCATTCCGATGGCGCACCAACATCCTTACAAAGGCGCCATTCCGATGGCGCACCAACATCCTTACAAAGGCGCCATTCCGATGGCGCACCAACATCCTTAC